>Ga0310690_10005061_pt1 | contig 18192 bp, 23 predicted proteins | sample AusTroGonzalo_MG_2_FD_207661 | JGI IMG/M metagenome (GOLD analysis project Ga0310690, IMG submission 207661) | Bovine rumen microbial communities from tropical cattle in Woodstock, Queensland, Australia - Gonzalo_04 (v2) (version 2) | ecosystem: Host-associated > Mammals > Digestive system >...
ACTTCCGTTTAATCTTAGCCAAAATTTTACTGTAAAAGGTCCAGTAAAAGTTAAAGCATTGTTTGGGTCTGATATTGTAAAACCTCTTCCTGTGTCATTTCTCGGCAAAGCCAAAGACTTTGTACCTTCATAAGCGGTAAAACCTTCAATATCGCTATATTCAGGGGTAAAGTTCGGCGTAAAAGTAACATTGCCTGTTTCGTCGGTATAAGTATCATTAAACGAAACAAAGCATTTGATATGGCTTGGCGTTGCTTTTTGTTCTAAAACTTCACCAATCCAATTAGATGTGGAATTGTTATACCTCAAACGCAATTCGTATTTGCCTGCCGTGAATGAAGTAAGAACGCTGTTAGCGTTTACGCCCCAATCAACGGTAGAATTTACAGAAACATTAAGCAAAATATTTATTGTGTTTTCAATGCTCGTATCGCTCGGTGTAGGTAAAGTAAAAATGGCAGAACCGCTAAGCGTAGCCGTATAATTGGTGTTTGTGTCAAGTGAGGTAGTTTGCGTAACTGTGCCTAAATCGGTTACTTCTTTGTCGCTTTGACTAATATAAGCATCTACCCAAGATGTGCCAATTACAGACGGGTTTGTGTTAAAGTTATCGGTATTGTTTGGCTTTGTGCTTTTTAAAAATCTAATTGTGCCGTTGGTAAAATAACACAAAACCGCATCTTGCGCATATCCGCCAATAGCCGCTGATACTTCTTCTGAAAATGTCGGATGCCAGCCGTTTTGAAAAGCAAAATAAAACTGTGAATTTAAATTCATAGCACCGTTAAAATCTTTGCGCTCAGGCGGTATTCCGCCTTTGTTTACCGGCGTTTCCGTAATTGGCGGGAAACCTTCAGTAAGACTTGCTTTGTTTGTTCCTGTTGCCGCTACAGGTATTGTGTTTTTGTCGCCGTCTGCGGCAAACGGTTTTGCTAATGTTTGCGGTGCTATGTTATTTTCCATTTTAAATTCACTCCTGTTTTATTTTCTTTGCTTTTTGGCATCTTCGTATGCCAGCCACTCATTATATTTCGGTACTGCCATTGCTTCATAAATTTTTAAAGCATCTTCTAAAGTTAAGACGGTTTGGAGTTCCCTGTAACTTGCTCCGCCTTGTGAGATAATTGCCCCAATAAGGCCGTCAATATTTCGGTAATTTTCACTTCGGCAAGGCTTAGGGATTTTTTCAAGAAAGCTGAGGCCTTGCCATTTTGAAAAAAACTGCAATTATACTCCAAAGAAAGCATTTCAATTTTTACAAGTGTTTCCCAATCTTTGATATGATTATCAACTAAAGTACGATTGACTAATCTTATTGCCGTACCGTCAGGGTTTACATGCTCAACAAATGCCATAACTTTAAGCATTGTTTCTTCGCTTGTTTGGTAGTCGCCTATTTTAGGCGCATTGGCAATAGGATATTTGCTTATAATTTCTCTGCCTGCTATTGCCGGATATTTGCCTATACGGTATTTAATACCGTTTATTTCTACTTCCTTTGGCTCCAAAAGTTCCATTTTTCATATTCTCCATTGTAAAACGATAGGGCGGCGGATATGGCCGCCCTTTAAGGCAATAATCTAATTAGCCTTCTTTTCAAAAGCAAATTGATATTGCTTTGTTTTAAAGCGGCTTGCGGCAGAAAAACTTTCAGACGGACTGCCTGCCAAAATAGTGCCGTTAACAAATACGGTTTTTTGCCCGTCAGGTTTAGTTAATATCATTGTGATATTATCCTTTGCCGCTAATTTGTTTTTACCCACTGTGTTTACATCAAGCAGAATTTTTAAGTTTTCATCTGCTTCACTGCCAGGAACTACATTGACGGTTGCCATAATCGGGCGCGGTGTGTTCCAAGTAATTATGTCCCCATTTGCCCCTGCTTCTACTTCTGCTACTTGTCTGTTTTCAAAATCTACGGGGTCGGTATCGCCAGGAAAGCTGTCAATAGTAAACCCTTGCGGAAATGTCGGTATTGCTAAAATTGTTATACTTGAGCCGGATGCGGCTACATCATATCTTGCCATTGTTTTTTACTCCTTTTAATTTTTAAATTTTGGGGGCGGCTCTCGCATTTAAGCCGCCCGAAAACTGCCTTAAATCAAAGTATGATATCCTTCTACTTTGCGTACGCTATCGCCTTTACAATAAATCAAGGAATACTCGTATTTCCAAGTTTCCGTTCCGTTATTAAGCGTGCTTACCATTTTACCGTCAAAAATAAAGCCTTTGTCTTGTAAAGTGCGCCAAGCATCAGCATTGCCGGTTAAATTGGCTACATAGATTTTTTGAGCATCATTTAAGGTTTTTCCTACGCTGATTGTGCCGTTATAAATTGCCTGCTCAATTACATTATTTGCCAATGCTTCGCCGATTGCTTCGCCTTGCAAATTTGCCGGCCATTTTTCTACGGCTAATTGATGATTTAAGAATACGGTTGCCATTGCATCTTTAAGCCATATTTCATTTGCGTAAACGCCCATATCGGTAACAGAGCCTTGAAGTGTGCCGTTTTGGAAAAAGGCTATTTCTTTGCCGCTCTGTTGCGTTGCACCGTAAAAGTTAACATTTAAAGCGGTTAAAGTATTATAAAGCTCATCTGTCGTTACGCTGGGCGTAAGTCCTGCAAGTTGCTTATACATAAAGTTAGGTGCAGCATTGATTTTTGTATAATCTACACTTGCCAAAACTGCTGCAGGAAGTACCCAATCTAAATCAGATGCTAATGTTTGGTAAACTAAACCTACACCGTCAAAACCGCTTAAAGCCGCCTGTAAACTTTCATAATTTGCAGCAGTACAAGAAAGTAAAAACATAGCCTGATTATTTTTAAGGCTGTTCCATTCTGCGGCTAAAGCCATATCGCTTACAATGCTCTCATCTAAAAACTTAAAAGAGCCAAAATTGTTTGAAGCGTTAAAACTTTCATTTAAAACATCTGTAATAGTTTTTTCTTCAATGCTTCCGCTCTCGCCGCTTTCCGCTGTTCTGTCATCAAGCCAAAAACTGATTTTTTTAGGGCTCGTATTGCGGCGGCTCTGATAACCGAAATATGCGGCCGCTATTTTGTACTCATCGCTTTGTGTTCCATAAAAAGCACCTACTGCGGCGGCATTATCATATTCCGCAAGTGTTCCCGCTACTGTAAGAGCGTTCTTCGTAAACACTCTTAAAATAAGCTCTTTGTTTGCGGCTGCGGATTGCCCGCCGACACCGCTTTTAATATCAACATATTTTGTTTGTGATATTGCCATTTTTACACTCCTTTTATTTCTTTAAGTTCCGCTGCGGTGATTGCCGCTTGCGGGCGTTTATGATCTTTAAAAACAACTAATTTCAAATCAAAAAACGGGTGAAACTCAAATACTTCGTTTTCCGTCTGCAATTCCGGCTCTTCAATGTTTTCCACCCTATAAGGTGCTAAATTGTAAGAGCGTAAAAGTTTAATGCCGTCATTGCCATTAAAATAAGCTCTTACCGTTTCTAAAACATCTGCGGCGGTATCCTCTAAAGGCTCATTTACATTACGGTTTTTAAGAGCTTCTAAGCGCAGTAAAATAAAGCTCTGCTGTGTTTCGTAATGTTGAAAATTACCGCTATTTTCTATTACATCTTTGCTTGTCTGCCAGCCTTCAGGAAAAGTGCCTAACCTTTTAATTAAAATGCAAGGTTTAGGCCAATGCCCGATTTTTGGCAGATAATTTTGTGCTACTGTCCAGCCGCTTATATTGTTTGCAGCAAGTGCCGCTTTTACACAAGTTATTAAATTTGTAATAATCTGATTATTATTCATAAAGCCCCTGCATTTCCGGCGGCGCAATTATTACCGTTACCCTTTGCCAGCCATTGTTAGAATTCCATTGTGTTATGCTTTTAATCTGCCATACTCTTCCGTCAAATAAAAGTAAATCGGGTGCGTGTTTATCATCTTCCAAAGACGACATCTTTTCGCTACACCAAACATTGCGGAGTTCCTTTTCGTAATTAAGCCCTAACAATTCGTAGTCCGTTGCTTCTGCCGGCTGTATTTGTCCTTCACAGGTTATAGCGGCGGCGTAAGTATCAAGCGGCAAGCCGTTATCGGAAACGCTGCGACTTATCCAGCGTTTAAGTTTAAAACTCTGCGTACCTACCGCACCTAATGCAATATTTAACAAATCGTAAGGAACACCCATTTTATTTTGCTACCTTTACCGTTAAAGTTTCCCTTAATTGGTTTGTGTCAATAAGGGGGGTATTTTTACCCTTTCTTTTAATTACGCTCGGAGCATTCGGGGTAAAATTAGATGCTTTACCCATAACTTCCTGCACATCTGCTTTTACTGCTTCACCTAATGCTTTTAAGCCGTACTTTAAACTGATTTTGCCTAAAATAACACCGTTGGCAATTCCTAAAGCATCTTCATAAACCCATTTATCTTTTTTCTGCTCGGCAGTTATTGTAAAAAACGGTCTTGCCGGAATATGGCTTGGCTTTGTTACTCCCAGCCCTTTTATTTTGCCCGATTTTGCGCTTTGTGCGGTTTTTGGGTTTATACTGCCGCCATTGCCCGCTTTTAAGGCTTTTTGCCCTAATGCGCTGTCTTTACGCAAAAACACAATATCATCATTTATAATCGCATAAGGCTGGCCGCCTTTTAAATCTGCTCCGTTATGCAAAATTTTTGCTAAATCGGGGCTTGTTATCTCACCGTGTTTTTGTTCGCTCCACCAGCCAATCTGCGTTTTTGCTTTTTCTACTTCTTTAAGCCTTGCTTTCAGGGCGGGTATGCCGTTAAATCTTTCAGTAAATTTCATAAATATCCGCTCCTTAAAGTGTTTTTATCTTAAAACAGCTTCCATACTGCCGCCGATATAAAAACCGCCTGTCTTGGCTTTTCTGATTAAAACCAAATACATCTGACCGTAAATAGTCTGATTAAGCCAGTATTGGCTTTGGTCGCTATTGGGGGCGGCGGCAAAACTTACGGAAACACCGCCTACGGATGATGACTGTACTTGGCCTGTTGCGCTGCCGCCTTTACCCGACATTGCCCTTTGTCTTAAAGTCAATAAATGAGCCGCCATATAATAAATTGCATCTTGCCGCAATTTATCCTTTAAAGCACCGTAATTATCAGCTGGGATTATATCCAATGCCTGATTTATACAACTTTGCAAATATTCGTAAGAATAATTGTTATTGTTAAATTCGGGCAATAGGTTTTTAAGTCCTTCAACAGTTACAGTAACTTTATTGGCGGCCATAAATTATTTACCTTTCCTTTTAGATGATTTTTTGCGCTTGAGCGTTACAACTTCCTCTGCGGTTGTGTTTTCTTCAAAATCTTCCGCTGTCTGCTGTTTACTTGCATCATTTATAACTTCTTCGCTTTCGGCTTTTTCTGCGGCTTCATATTTATTGGCTTTTTCCATTACCAAAATATGGCCGTTAGCCTTATGTAATTGAAACACCTTATTTTTATTTAAAAGTTCCAGTTCTTCGTCTGTAACTTCCGTGCAGACACCATTTCTGACAACTAAAGATTTCCTATCGGCGACACCTGCACCGCCTTTAATATAAATGTGTTTAATAACTTGCTTTACACCGCCTACCACAGGCGCATAAACCGCATAATCTACATCACTGCTTAATTTGCTTATGATAAATGCCATAATTTCATAATCTCCTGTCTTTTTTATCAGGGCGGCAGCATTACACCGCCGCCCTTAAATCACTAAATGCCGGAACCTCTGTAAATGAATACGGGTTGTTTTACGAATACGCCGGAAGTAGCGTTAGCATAAAACTCTTCGTAATTCTTTCCTTTGTTCCAAACACCTAAAGCCCTTAAGGCTTCAACGGGGTAATGATTGATTACCTTTTTGCCGTTATGTTCGTTCTTAAAGAGATAGAACACATCAGCACCGCCGTTTGCACCGTCTAAGAAGTAAGATGCTTTAACATCAATAAGCGGATAGGTTTCTTTAAGCCAAATATTTACGGTTTTGCCGTACGCATTTGCCTTATTGAGCCATTGCATAGCATTCAAAGAAACAACAAGAGTAGCTTTATCGGTTGTCGGATTGTAATTGTTCTTGCTGTTTACGGCAATAGCGTTAATGGCCGTTAAAATATCGTTTTGGATTTCTTCAAAAGATTTTTTAGACCATTCCGTATCGCTGTTTCCATTGGCGGCAACTGTGGTGTAAGCAGGCAAATTCGGGTCATTTAAAAGACCGTAAGTCCTGTTCGCACCGTTTGCGTATCCGTACCAGCCCACCATATTCATTTCAATGGCTAAGGCTTCAGCGGCTGCTTCTTTCTTTAAAGCAGCGGAATTGATACGCATTTTTGCGGCTCTTTCTTCTTCCAAAATACCCACTTCAAAACTTTCTTCAAAGCGGACAATCGTTCTGCCCTCAAGGTTGATATTGTAAGATGATTGATTAGGTTGTGCTTTGTCGCCGTAAGGTGTCGGTCTGCCGGTATATTCGCTAAAAGGCTGTACGATTTCTTCGTCAGCAAATGTACCTACGAAGTCGCGGCCTAATATTTCGTCTATATCTTTTTTAGCGGTTACAACTTTGATTAAGTCCGTAAGCCAATGCTGCAAGAATTGTACAGGAACAGTAGCTGACGGAGTGGTTACCATATCGGGGGCGGCATCCATAGCGGAAGCCCCTTTCATAGTATCCATAGCGTTTTTGCTGATATGAACACCTAAACCCTCAAGAGTTCTTAAGGTTGTATCTGCATCCATTGCGTAAGGCCTAATCTGATTAGGCATTAAAGATGATTTAACTTGAGATATATTTTTCATTTCTATTGCACCTCACTATATGCTGCCGCTGCCGCTTTCTTCTGCGGCAGAGCCGGTAGTAAAGCCTAAAAGTTCTACTACTGCAGGCTCATTGGCTGCTGCGTTGAAAAATACGAATTTAGAGCCTTTAATTTCAATATGGCCCGCTACAACAGAGCCGGTTGCGGCCGCTGCTAATGTACCGTCGGTGGTATTGTAGAAACAAGCCTGACCTTCGGTTACTGCGGTTGTGCATTTAACTACAATATGCCCCATATCGCAAAGGCTGCCCTGTGCGCCGTCTTTTAAAACTAAAGAAGGTGTAAGGCCGCCGTGTAAGGCCTGTTCTTTAGGATTTACCGCAAGGCCTAAAAATAAGCCGTTGCCGCCTACTGTGGCTATTCCTTCTGCGGATTTAGTAAATGCTTTGGAAATAGCGGGTAATACACTGCCGTTTGCGGCTAAAATATATCCGTGAACTCTGCGCGGGGAATTGTCATAAAATTCGCCAACTACGCCGATTGCAAGTTTGGTATTGACTACTGTTTGTACCATTGTTATTTGCCCTCCAAATATCTTTTAAGTGCGGCGTCTTCGCCGTCAAGTGCGCTATCTTGTGCGCTTGCAGGTTTTACTATAACATCTTGCTTTTTGCCCAAAAGATAACCTTTAACCATTGTCAAGGCTTCGTCTTGTGCGCAAGTAATATTAAGTTTTTTACAAGCATAAGAAGCAACTTCTTTCAATGTCATTTCTGCGCTGTCAAAAGCACCGATTACGGGTTTTAATGCGCTGACAAGTTCGTTTTTAGCGGCCATTTCTTTCATAATTGATTTAGCCATAGCATCCATAGCCACTTTGATTTTGTCCTCTTCTTTTTCTTCTTCTACCTTTTCAGGCTCTGCAACTGCTTTAGGCAATTCTGCACCTGCTTCGGGTTTTTTATCTTCTTCTTTATCAGAGGCGCATTTATCATTTGCCCCCGCTTCAGAAGGGTTGTATGCGATTTTTTCCGCTAACTTGGCTACGGTGTCTATTTTTTCTTCTTCGCCGCCCTGAAAATCGGTATCGGGCTTTGCACAAATAGCCATAATTTCACGGACTACTTCTCTTTTGTCCATTTTTCCTTCCTCCTGTTCGGGGGCGGTATCTTGCCCGCTTGCCCCGTTAGTTTTTTCAAATTCTTTTAATAATTCTTTTGTATATTCACTATCTTGTTTAAGGTAGTCAATTGACCCTTTTACATCTTCAATAGTGTCAGTAAAAGGCCAAGGTGTTTTAATATTATGTTCTTTTCTTGCTTCGGCTACTTTTTTGTATCTTGCCAATTTTTCTTGCGCATCAGATAACATTTCGCTATCTTCTTTTAATCTTGTTTTTAACAATCCCTTATCTTTTGGATAAACAACTTCTCCGGAAGGTAAAACATAACCTTTACCATTTTCGCTTTTTTGTAATTTGATTTTATTTTCTTTATGTTCTTTTGCTAAGCTATTAGATTTATAAGAAATACCACTTTTACCGCCGCCATTGCCGCTTGAAAATTTACCGTCGTTATCTCTCGGGTGTTTGCTTTCTTCCCAAGCATCCTGCGTTTTTTTATCCATAGGTTTTACCTCGCTTTCTTTTTGTAAATCTTGTTTACTATTGAAAATTTCTTCAAATTGCGCTATACTAATAGTGTCAGGTAAAGCATTAACGGGAGAAACACCCGTGTCGCTTTCCTGATATTTTTTTATGTTTTCTAAATGATGTCCAGCATAAGAATACTTATTATCAGAGTGATTATGCTGGACATCTGCACTTAATTTAATTGCATAAACATCTTTTCCTATTTTTATAGCCGTATAATAAATATCTTGTCCTGCAACTTCCGGATGTCTTTCATCAGATTTTTGGAAACCACCATATTTCGCATTTGCTACAGAATTTTTAACATCAGCAAAAAATTGGTTTTGCGTGTCGCTTCTGCCTCTTTTTAACGCTCTTTTTACTTGGTCTTTTCCAAAATGGATAGTTGTTCCGGCATCTTTTATTTCAACATCTCCCAATACATTTAATTCGTTAAAAATATATTGTTTAAGTTCAGAAAAACTATTAAAATGCGGAACAGTTTTATCTATTTCTACTGGTTTTATAGTTTCGTTTTTATCGGCTAATTTAGGTTTATTAGTGCGGATGTCTTTAGTCTGTTTTTCTTTCTTTCCGCTCTGTGTGTCGCTTTTGCTGCTGCTTGCAGAGCCGCTGCCTTTATTGGTAAATTTGCCGTCTTTCTTGCGGGGGTGGTCGCTCTCTTCCCAATCCTGCGTAAATGTGCCTAAATCCATTGTGTCGTAAACAATACGGCCTTTAATTGCGTTGTCCATAACTCTTATATCAGAGCCGGAGCGGCCTTTATCTACCAAAGCAATATGATTGCCAAAAATATTACGCTGCACAAAGTCATAATGCTGACCGTTATATGTTCCGCTTTCCGGTACAAAGTCGCAATAATAGCCGGCAGATAATTCTTTTTTGCCGCTGTTTACGGCATCTTTTATCTGCTCACTAAACAAGCGGATATTATTTAAAAGTTTATCCCCGCTTTGGTGTGCGCTCTCAAGCGTTACGCCGTCAATGCCTTTGTCTTCCGGCTTTGTTAAGCCTTGAGTTTCCGGCCCTAACATTGCGTGTTCAATAGTAATAGGTAAACCGTTAAAACTTTCTACTGTTTCGGGCTTAAATAATTCTTCTGCTGGTCTTAAGACATAGTAAATCTTGTTAGGCTCTAAATCATGTTGTCCGATTTGCGCGCCTAAATATGGAAATACGCCCGTCTTTGTTATCGGGTTATCTTTTATGTACCAAAACTCGCTTTTATCTATTACCTTTCCCATTGTCTTTTGTCCTTTAATCAAATTTAAATACAGGCCGCCTAAAGCAACTGCAAAAGGGCAACTCGCCTGGCTCAATATATCTGCCTTTATAAACACCTTTTATCTTTTCGGCTTGCGGGTCATAGGCTAACTCCCCAATCTTAAAAATACCGTGATTTAAGCCGCCTTTACTGTGTTCCTTAATATGTGTTGGCCTTACCGTCTTTGTACCGCCGCCGTGTATCCATTGCCAATACTGCACACCTTCCTTTTTCATTTCATTAAGGCTTAAAGCGTTATATGCTTTATGTGTTTGGTCTTTGGCTATCCTTGCCGCCCTATTAAGGCTCATCTTTTCAAATCTGCTTAATTCCTGTTTAAGGTAGTTTTGCCCTTGTCCGTTTATAATACTGCGGGCTACTGCACCTTTTACTCTCATTAGGTATTCTTGCGATAAATTACGGATTAAATTAACATTTTCCATTTTTACCGCCTTTTCTATGTCATCTTCAGTAGGGCCGCCAAAAATATAACTTCCTAAATCTTTACCTATTGCCGCTCCTATGCTTTGTCTTACACTGAATTTAGCGTATTTACGCTGCTTTTTTATCATAGTGTCGGCAATTTGTCCCGCCTTATGCTTAAACAATTTCTCTATCTCTTCCGCCAAAGAATTAAGCAATATACGCTCTTGGCTGCTTATGCTCTCTTCGTCTTGTGCCGCTTTTACTACTTGCGGCATAAGTTCCTTAAACTTCTTTAGCACCTCACGGCTTACCGTATCGGCCATATATCTTACAAGCCCTTTTATTTGTGCCGTGTACCAAACTTTAATACCTGCGTTTGGTATAAGCGGCTTACCGTATATCAGCGTTTCTTTCTTCTTTGGCATTTAAGCCGCCTTTTTCGGGTGTGTCGCTCTCTTCCTGCCCGCTTGCTAAATCTTGCAAATCAAAGCCTTCCTGTTCCAATTCTTCCGGCATTTCGGCATCTATTTCCGTAAAGCCGCTGTTCTCATCATTTTTAAGGGCTTGCCTTACTTCTTCCGCACTAATTGCACCCGCACCGATTAACTGCGTATAAGTAGCCGCTTTTTGGCTCTGCGTTGCCGCTAATTCCGCCGCTGTCGGTGTGTCAATAGGTTTAAATGTAAGCCCTAAATTTACAGTTTTGTTTAAATCACTCTTTGCTATAATCTGATATGCCTTAATTAAAAAATCATCAAAACAGTTCTCTTGATATGTTTTAAGCGTTTGAGAATAGTTTTTTATTTCGTTCTCACCAGTAGATGCCATACCGTTGATAGATTTAGCATACAAGCGGTTATCCGGTATACCGGCAACTGCTGCGACATATTTGTACATCTCAGAAGTTAAACTGTCTAAGCCGCTCAAAGTAGTTTCCAACTGTTCTACGGTTTCTTGGTTGTCTGCTCTGTCAATAGCCCATATACCGTTATTGTTATGGGTTTTGGACATAAAATTGAGTTTACCGTAAAACTCAACAGGGTTAGTAATTGCCTGCTCTAAATTCGTTCTTAAAATAAATGTGCGCTTACTTAAAGCAAGTTCCGGCCCTTCGTTGCAGACTTTTTCTGCAGCATAAACTCTTTCATACATCATTTGAGTAAGCGGGATACCGCCGTAATAATATGACGGTTTTAAAATATCCGGCACTTCACTAAATACCTTTACGCAAAGGCGGCTGATATGTACTCTTTGGCCGCCAATGTTATAATATTGCGGCTCATAAAAATCTACGCTTCCTGGCGTTGAAATATTTGTCCCGCTAAATTCGGGGAAAGCCCAATATGGTTCTACAATAGCTATACCCTCAAAAGAATTAGGCTTAATACCGTCAAGGTTTAATGGTGTTGCGGGGTCTTCGTCTTTAATTTTAAAATACGCAAGCCCAATGCCGTAAACAGAGCGGTTAAAGCCCCATTTTAAAAGCTTTTCGTGCAGTTTATAGCGTTTTGTACCTATGGTCTGCAAATCTTTTAAAAACTTAAGATTTTGCTTTTTCTGCTCATCTGTTTCTGCGGTGTTATCCTCAAAGTGTAAATCATAGCCACAAGATAAAGCATCTTCGTTAGGAATACGGCAACAGCGGTTAATCAGCCAATGCTGTGCAAGCATAGCGCAAATTTGCCAGCCTATAAAACCGTGTTTGGCAAAGAAACTGTAAATAATATCTCTGCCTACACCGTTAAGGCCGTACATATTGGCGGCGGCGGAAAAGTCGCTGTCCATAGCGTACTTACCGTTTTTAGGTGCGGCGGTTATTTTAAAATCGGGCTTTCTTTGGAAAGATAAACTTAAATATTGCTGTGCCTGCTGCGGCGTTATGTTCTGCTCAGGCAAAATGCTATTTGCAAAAGAGCCTTTAATCTCTTTTACTTTACCGTCTTTTAATTCCAAAACAGCAGCAGTTTCTGCCGTCTTTTCGTTTAAAAACGGTTTAATTGATTTTGCCAATTTATTTAAAACATAATTTTTAATACTCATTTTATCCTTTGCCCTGCATATAACATATCATCATTAAGCATATACCTTGCGGCATCTATTGCGTGATTGTTTTTATCTGGGTATTTGCCCTTAAAAGTACCGTCTTTGTTTCGCTCAAGTTCGTATGTGCTAAACTCTTTCCAAGCGTTCGGCACTCTCTTTGGGTCAATATAAATCACATCAAAGCTCTGCAAAAACTTTGTGCCATACTCTACGCTGTCAGGCCCTTTCTTTACCGCTATTGCCTTTAATCCGGCGTTTAAAAACTCGTTAATACTTTTAGGCTCTGCGCTATCACAATAAATATATTTACCGTGATACGCTTTCTTGCGCACTTCTTCAATGGCTTTCTGATTACTCCAACCTGTGGAGTACAATTCGCTAAAAAGCCAAAGTGTGCGGTATTTACGGCTATAATTGCCTTGCAAAAAGCAAAAAGGGTCGGTTACAAAGCCCCAGTCCACACCCTGCCTGACTTGGTCAAATTCCGCTATCTGTTTATCCGTAATTTCTACGGCTTTCACATTGGGGAAAATTGCCCCGCCTGTACCGGTTATTTCGCCTAAATACTCGTGCCGGTAGGCTCTTTCATTTACCGCTTTTAGATGCTCGGCTTCTCGGATAAAAGCGTCTGTGAGCCAACCAGAAGGAACATCAAGGTAACTGCTGGTATGCACCAACCTACTGCTTTTAGGTGTCTGCGCTTCAGTATTAACCCAAACATTCTGCGACATTGGCGGGTTATAACTGCAAAAACGCCAAAATTTATTACCGCCGCGCTCAGTAGATTGCCACACATTACGAAGTTCCTCAATGCCGTCAAATTGGTCTAACTCTTCAAACCAAGTAATGCCGGTATATCCGAAAGCCGTTTTAATGCCCTTTACTTTTCCCGCATCGTCTAAGCCAAAAAAGTAAATGGTCTGCCCTGTGGGTAAATAAACAATTTCCAGCGGGCTTACTTTGCATTTAAAATAAGCCGTCAACCCTAAAATGTTTATTGCCCACATAATTTGCGTAAAGACGGAAGTCCTTAAAGTATCCTTAACTTTGCGCAAAACTACGGCGTGTAAATCAGGCTTTAAAATTATCAAAAGAACAATGGCAATACTAATAAAACTGCTCTTTGTACTGCCTCTGCCGCCATTTAGCCAAAACTCGGTATATTGCGGTTTTTCACTTCTTAAAACTTCTTTTACTTTAAGCCAAACATCGTAAAATTTAGGGGAAATTAAACTGCTTATTTTAACAGCCATACAGCCCCCTTATTTTTTTGATTTCTTTGGCTTTGTTACTAAATCGTCAATAATTTTTACAGGCTCTATATTCTGCACCTGTTCTACCGGTTTTTCACCGTTTAAATCTCTGATAGAATTAAAAGCGTTTACATCACCGGAAAAGGCTTTTTGAATAAGAGCCTTTACTGCTCTTACAGCCTTTGTAGTTTCTTTAATTTCACCATTTTCCTTAAACTTTGTAAGTTCCGATAGCTCCATTTGCAACAATTCTTTTAAAGTCTTTTTCTCTCTTTTGGCAATGCCGGAAGCAATGCCGCCTTTACGACCATATTCTCGGGCTTTTATCGGGCTTAAACGCTTTAAATTCTGCTCATTTGCCATAATAACCTTCTGCTTTTCTGCGCCTGTATGCCTGTCTTTGTTTTTCGTTCACAAATTCTTTAAACTCTGTGCGATATGCTTTAACTTGCGCTTTTTTCTTTTCTTTGTTTGCGGCGTACCATTTAGCGTAATATTCCTTTGCTTTTATTTGCATAAAACCGCCTTTTTGCCTGTTAAGTTTTCCCAACGGGTAATTATTACATCGCAGTAATGCTCGTCAAGTTCCATCATAAAGCATTTGCGCTTTAACTGCTCGCAAGCAATAAGGGTTGAGCCGCTGTCGCCGAATAAATCTAAAACTTTATCTTGCTCTTTACTGCTATTTAAAAGGGTTTCTGCTATTAACTCAACTGGTTTCATCGTAGGGTGTAAATCGCTTTTATGCGGTTTAGGAAAATCCCAAACACTTGTTTTCATTTTCCCTTTGCCGTAAAATTCGTGTGTGCCTTTTATTTTCCACCCATAAATAATAGGTTCGTGTTTATAGTTATAATCGCACCTACCCAAGACGTGATTATTTTTATTCCATATAAGTTGGTGTTTAAGTGCAAAGCCACTATCTCTAACCGCCTGTAGTAGTAGTAGTAGTAGGTCGCCGCCTTGCGGAGCAGTTATATAATAACTAACTTTATCTGTCGTAAAAGCATAAATATTTTTAAATGCCGCTACCCAAAAATCATACATTTCAGTTGGTTTTTTGCTATCATTCTCAATAGCGCGGGGACAGGCTATCGCCTTACCCGCGCTATTCAAAAATTGATTTTTATCAGCGTAAGAAACGCCATAGGGCGGGTCAGTAAATACCATATCGGCTTTTTCGCCGTTCATTAACTTTTCTACGTCCGTAATTACGGTGCTATCCCCGCACATTAACCTATGCTCGCCAAGTTGCCAAATGTCGCCTCTTTTGCATTTAGTTTCTACATCTTCAGCGTTTGGCACTTCATCTTCAGTAATTTCGGTATCTTCAATATCCGCACCGCAAATCTCTTCCAAACCCATATCAGGCAGTTCCGCTAAATCAAAATCAGCGGAAATGTTGTCCAAATCCCATATAACTTTGTTGCTCGTGGAATTATCCAATAAGGCTAATTTCTTGCGTTTCTTTGAGTTAGTTTTCAAATCGGTACGCTTTAAAGCAATTAAAGTTTTACCGTCGGTTTCTATGATTTTTACGGGGATATTGTTTGCGACAGCGTTTTTATAGGTGGCATTGCCTGCGATTATTTCGTTTTCGCTGTCCAAGAGAATAGACCTACCGGCGCCGCATTCCTTTAAACTTTTATCAATCAGTTTAAGGTTTTGCTCGTCGTGATTACGATAGTTATGGGTGTCGTATTTAATTTTTTCGGCCATAAAAAAATCTTGCACCCCATAGTATGGGCAGGCGCAAGATTAAAATATAACCACTAATATTATGGCTAATATTTTTTAAAATTTCAAGTGGTAATTTTAGATTTTTTCAATAAATTTTTTATCAATGAAATTTTGCTGATTTAAAAGGCCCGCTTTGTGAATTTCACTTATCACAAAATCGGGTTTTAAAGACTTCATACACTTAACCCCGCAAGTGCAAGCAGATTTAAGCATAAACAATTTCTTTGATTTATCCCAGCCTTTCCACTCATAGCAAGGCTCGCATACATTAGCGGACAAATTCAAATTAAAACTTCTGCCTTGATTTTCTATTGCGGTAGGCCCGAATAAAACAACTGATTTCTTTCCTAAATGCTGATTTAAGATTGTAAGACCGCCTTCCATATCAATGTGGAAAAGGCCATCCCGCATAACTTCTGCACTCTCTTTGATTGTTAGCCGGTTTACAAGATTTAAGGCAGTTCCCTTTATAATTTCACAAGATAAACCTGCTCCGATTTGCACACAAGGAACACCAATGTTTTTTACAAAATACTCCCAATACTCTTTAGGCCAACTTTTCAAACAAACATAAGCATTGTTTCCTACCTTGCCGCTAAAATCGCCAAAACCTGTATTAAAAGTGATGTACTTTCTTGGCAGATTTATTTGCGGGGGTGTAAAGCGGGGGAATAAAACGCACCGCTCAAATGTATAATCAACTTCCGCATTTTTGGCAATATTTAAATCAAGTTCTAACTCGTTTGAAGTTCTTTGTAAGTCGTAAAAGCCAAAATTTCTGTAAGCAATTAAGCCGCCAAAGTCTTTGCGCACCCTACCCATTTTAAAGCCCAAACAATCAAACATCCAATGATAACGCTCGGTATAAACACTGATTGCGCTATGCGGTATATCCTTTTGCTTGCAGTAGGTACAAAGGAATGCCCTTTGATTGAGAGCATCCCCCATACCGTAAATACTGCTTGCTTTTGTGATTAATGGTTTCATTTCTTTCCCTTTTTCAGCGGACACCACACCGGCAATTTATTCCGTCTTATTACATAACTTTCGGGGATTTCTTTCCCGCAAAGTTCGCAAGTTCCAATAGGGTTATGTTCACAATTTCCGCAGTAAATCATTTCTTGCACTCCTTAATTTCCAAAATTGAGCGGGTTTTCTTTTGCCAATTTGTGCAAAACTTTTCCGCATCCTCAAAAGTTTTAAAATACCGCACTTTGTAAGCGATCATGATTTGGTCGCTTGCCTCGTTTTGCAATTCTTCTAATTTTGATCCTAAATACTTTAATTGTTCTTGTGTAGGCATCATATATTTATCCTCAAGAAGTGCATTGAGTGCGGCTTTGGCTTGTTCAATAAACGCTTTGCGTAAGCACATTTCACATAAAGATATCTCGCAAAGTCCGTAATTTTTACAAATAGCCTTTGCCATTTTCTCAATGGCTTCGGATTTTGCTATTGCAGGCCCGTTCTTGTACATTTGCGCAAACATACACTTACGCGCACAAGGTTTTAACTTGCAATTTTCGCAAGGGTCTTTCATAATTAAAACTCTTATTTTTTGTTCTGCCATAAATCAATCAATCTCCTTCAACAGTTCCGGGGTTTCGTGGATGTTGCCGATAATTTCAGTTAAATCACATTGTTTAGGCATTTTTATTCCATTTGAAAACTTGCCCGCACAAGATAGAGGATAAAACATGCTTTTTGTTTTTATAGTCCACTCTAACCGCCAAAATACAATTTCGCCGATAATTTGTTTATATTCGTTGTCTGTTTCTATTTTAGTCCTTATTATATCTCCCTCGTAGATAAGTTTTCCGTTACAATCTTTAAGACCTGTGCATTGTTCTACTATAAAACTACTACCGTCAAAAACTTTAGGAATATCTATGCTACCTTCTTGCATATATCCTTTATAGTATTTATCATAAACTCTAAATCTAAATCTATTTTTCATATTAACTCCTTTTGTTCCAAGCGTCTATGGCCTCTTGTTCATTTTTTGTATGCACATTTAATTCAACACCACATTGACAACAAAATGAAGCAATCCATCTACCAGGACTTCCATAAGGCGTTGGCTTTGTAAAATAAATTTTTTTACTACCACAAAACGGACACGGTTTTAACTCTGCCATACTATTTATCCTCTCAATTCCTCGTTTGTTTTATCTTTACAATAATTCAGGCAAAGTGTTATTCTTTCCATCAAATTTTGATAAAAAGGGTCTGTTTTTTCCCATTCTTTTAAAGTATTCCTTTCAACAAGCAAAGCACCTTTTGAAAAGTCTGCGACAGGGAAATTCCATACGTTACCATCCTCTTTAAAAGCAAGTAATCTTTCATTATACTTAGTCGTATAATGAATCCAATTTACCTTTTTCCAAAAATCTTTTTGTAAACCAAAGTTTATAATTTGTTCATCATCACCTGTTATTATTTTTATCATACTATTTATCCCCCTAAAAATTACCTTCAGCAACTTGGAAACAAGTTAAACCGTTTTTGCGCCACATATCAACAACTTTATTTCTGTCATCAAATACACAAAGTATATCCTCTTTCGAAAAATTTAATTCTTTTTTTGCCGCTTCTAACATTTCAAATTTCAGTTTTTCGTCTGGACTATAATCCTTTGAAGGTCGCATATACAAAAAATCATAATGTACTTTATTTTTTTTAAGCCACTCTATTGTTTCCTCACGCACATCTTCGGTGCGCCCAGATAAAATTACGATTACATATTGCCTTTTAATAGCAAATTCGTTCAGTATTTCAATAACAGGTTTGTTGGGTAAATCATTTACGCAACTATGAAAAAATGCTGTCCAGTTTTTATGTTCTCCATTTATAAAATGCCTTCTATGTTCGCACAATGCTATTGTTCCATCTAAATCAAATATAATTATTCTTCTATCGTTCATTTTTCTGCTCCTCTATAAATTTACCCCACTGTTCCGCCATTGCTTTAGCAATGCCGGAAAATGTTTTACTTCGGTTTTTCTGCCTTTCTTTACCGCCTTTGTTATACCAATCAGCAAGTTTTGTGCTT
>Ga0310690_10005062_pt1 | contig 18191 bp, 17 predicted proteins | sample AusTroGonzalo_MG_2_FD_207661 | JGI IMG/M metagenome (GOLD analysis project Ga0310690, IMG submission 207661) | Bovine rumen microbial communities from tropical cattle in Woodstock, Queensland, Australia - Gonzalo_04 (v2) (version 2) | ecosystem: Host-associated > Mammals > Digestive system >...
CACGCCATTAATGTAGATGTCATTGTACTTTTGATTTAAAGCACGATAGCGGAAGCGCATGGGGCTGAACAGATAGCCCACTTGCGAAGCGTAAATGTTAGAGTTAGAACCGGTGATGGTCACGTTTTGCGACATGTCATCGTCCTCGCCCAACTGTGCTTCCGTGAAAGTGAAGGCCTGCTCGTCCTGCACACCCAGTGAGTCAATCTCATTCTGAGCCATGGCAACAGGAGCGACACATAGCGCCATCATCACGATTTTCAGCTTTTTATTCATAGAATTTTAAGATTAATAAAAAATGTTGTTGTGTGCAAAGATACATCAAAAAAATGGAACGGCAAAGTATTTCATAAAAAACTTTTCCCAATCGTAAAATATGTGCCCAAAATGCATTGTTTATTGTTTTTTTTTGTATCTTTGCACACAGAAGTATATATAATGCCTATTAATTACTGATCTGAATATGAAAAAGACAATGTTTCTGCTGGCGCTGGCGCTCTTGATAGGAGCGGGGTCCGCATTCTCTCAGGAGAAAAAATTTTCATTGTATGGCGTAGGATTCTATAATCTGGAGAATCTGTTTGATACGTGTCACGATGAAGGTCATAACGACTATCAGTTCCTGCCCGACGGACAGTATAAGTGGACGGGGCTGAAGTATTCCAATAAGTTGAAGAATATGGCCCGTGTGCTCTCTGAGATGGGTACGGATAAATTACCTGGCATCGGATGTGCTGTTATTGGTGTGTCTGAGGTAGAGAATGCCAAATGTATGGAAGATCTTTGTAATCAGGAACCCTTGAAGGCTCGTGGCTATAAGTTCGTTCATGTGGAAGGTCCCGACTATCGTGGTGTGGACTGCGCGTTAATCTATAACCCCCGTTTATTCCAGGTGCGTGACGTGAAGTTGGTGCCTTATGTTTATGTGCTTGAGAAAGACAGTGCTCGTAATACACGTGGTTTCCTTACGGTGAGTGGCACGATGGCTGGCGAACATGTGGTAGTGGTTGTGAACCACCTGCCTTCACGTGGTGCAGGATCGTTCTATCGTGAAGAGGGTGGACGCCAATTGCGTATTGTTAAGGACTCGCTGGTAAAGGCCGATCCCCAAGCCAAGATTATCATCATGGGTGATATGAACGACGACCCACAGGATAAGTCGATGGCTGTGTCACTGGGTGCTCAGCGTAAGATAAAAAATGTAGAGAAAGGCGGTTTGTGGAACCCTTGGTGGGATACGCTGGTTAACGGTACTGGTACGCTGATGTACGATGGTAAGTGGAACCTGTTTGACCAGATTATTCTGTCACAGACACTGCTTGACCAGAATAAGAAAAAAGACTATAGCACCCTGAAATATTTTGCTCATCAGATTTTCCGTCGTGACTATCTGTTCCAGAAAGAGGGTAAGTATAAAGGAAATACCCTTCGTACCCATGCCGGTGGCGTATGGCTCAACGGATATAGTGATCACCTGCCCACAGTGGTGTATGTTGTAAAAGAAGTTAAGTAACAGATATGACAATTATCGGAATAGCTGGCGGCACAGGTTCGGGCAAGACCACCGTTGTAAGAAAGATTGCCCAGGCACTGCCCCCTCATTGTGTGGCTGTAGTGCCCATTGACTCGTATTATAATGATACGACAAACATGACGCCAGAGGAGCGCAAGGCTATCAACTTTGACCATCCGGACGCTTTCGACTGGAAGTTGCTGACTGAGCATGTGAAGAAGTTGAAGAACGGTGAAGCCGTGGAGCAGCCTACCTATTCCTATATAGAGAGTAATCGTCAGAAAGAAACCATCCACGTAGAGCCTAAACCCGTGATTATTATCGAGGGTATCATGGCACTTCACAATAAGAAACTGCGTGATGCCATGGACTTGAAGATTTTCGTTGATACCGATAATGACGTGCGACTCATCAGAAACATCCGTCGTGATGTGGTGGAGCGTGGACGTACCGTGGAAATGGTGCTCGATCGCTATGAGAAGGTGCTGAAGCCTATGCATGAGCAGTTCATCGAACCTACGAAGAAGTTCGCTGACCTGATAATTCCCTGGGGAGGCGACAACCGTACGGGTATCCATATCTTGAAAACCTATATCGAGGGTATTGTGGTAAAGTGAAAAAGTTTATTATCGCATGACCAAACTTTATTTGGTTCGTCATGGTGAGACGTTTGATAATGAGCGTCAGATTATGCAGGGACAGACACAGGGTGAACTGAATCCTACAGGCATCCGCCAGGCTGAGGCTTTAAGCCGTCAGCTGGCGGATATGTCTTTTGATGCTATTGTGGCTAGTGACCTTTGGCGGTCTGTCCATACGGCACGTATCCTTGCCGAACCGCATGGTCTTGAAGTGGTCACAACGCCTTTGCTTCGTGAGCGCGACTGGGGGAGTTTTACAGGGCGTTTTATCCCAAACTTGAAAGATGTGAAACCTTGGCCCGATGATATAGAGTCGCTACCAGCAATGATGGATAGGGCAGGGCGATTCCTTGACTATGTTCGTGATAACTATCCTGATTGCCAAGTGCTTGCTGTTGGTCATGGAATCATTAATAAAGCCATTCAAGCAGTATATTGGCATAAGGAAATGTATGAAATAGAGAAAATGAAAAATGCCGAGGTGAGAATCCTCGACATTTAACGTAACATTTATCATTAACTATTTATACTTCTTTTATCTTCTTCCACCACTATTGCTGCGACTTCCACTTGCGTTACCTCGGCTACTATGGCTAGAAGAGCCACGTGAGAAATTTCCGCTAGACGAATGACTGCTACTGCTTCGGCTTCCACTGAATGAATGGTTTCCACTTCCACCGCTGCGGTTGGTGTCGAACGAACCTCTTCCATTGCTGCGGTTAGTATCAAATGAACTTCTTCCACTGTTGCGGTTTGTGTCGAATGAACCTCTTCCACCGTTGCGGTTGGTATCGAATGAACCTCCGTTGTTGCGGTGACCACCTAGGTTGCGATTGCCTTCGATGCTACGGTTTCCTTCATTGTGGTGATTCCTGTCCAAATTTCTGCCATGTCCTTCGGTGATGCGAGTAGAACTGCGACCGCCATTATTGCGATAGTCGCCACGGTCCCAACTATTACGCATTCCTACGTGATGATCGCGATGAATGTCAGGGCGGTAGTGATGATGACGTCCTTCGTACCAACTTCTTCCACCATTATGACGCCAACTGTGTCCGCCACGATAGGTTGCGTAGAAGTGAGGCCGGCCGAAATAGAAGTAGTCACGACGTGGGTAATGGATATAGATGCCGAAGTGCCAGCGACCAGCGTCCCAATAAAGTGGACGGTAGAAATAACTGGCTGCACGGTATAAATCCCACTGCCACTGATAGAGAATATAGCTCAAGTCTAAGTTGCGACGCTCCCAATATGGACCATATACATTATTGTATGAAGTAACCCCCATTAGGTAGTCAAGATTAATCTCATAAGCTGCCTCATACTGTGCGTCAGTCAGGTTCAGTTCATAGGCCATCTTGTCCGTCAGGAAAAGTGCTTCATTGCGAGCCTGCTCGTATGACATGGCGTTTGCCGATACTGCTATCGTCAGCATGGAAACTAGGGTAAACAACATCTTTTTCATAATCGTATTCTTTAGATGGTTTGACATTCTGTTTTATTTCTCTGATGCAAAAGTACGACAATTCTATGTACGAAAAAAGGGATTTTCCCTAAATGCTTAGAGGAAAATCCCTATGTTTGATAGGTGAATGAGATTAATACTTGTAGAAACTCCAGGTCTGACTGTCTTTACTTAATACCAGATCGTCGGAATTTAATTTGTCTATTTTCAACCGAATGTCCGTGAATGGCTTGAAGCCAAATCCTGTTTCTACGAAAACAGTATCTGATAATCTACCATCAATAGATACACACTCGATAAACAGGCTGTCGCCGTTATGCTTGAATTTTCCGAAGACCTGACTGCCGTCAATATCACGAAACAGCGTTATCGATCCTGAGAAACTTATATATTTTGAATCAGAATCTTTCAAGCGCCACTGGCCAAACAAATCACCAGCCTCGCCTCCTTCCTGACATGAAGATAGAAGGATAATGGATGATGTAAGAAGGAAGAGGTATTTACAAAATTTTGCCATGATATCCAATTTTTATGTCAAATGTAGAGTTGTCACCATAGATGTTTCCTTTGTCGAAAGCATAGGAAGCACTAAATTGCCAAGGACCTGCGCTGTAAATGCCTTGCACCATGGCATCAAAAGAGTGATGCTTAGTGGCTAATGGTTTATTATAAGTGCCCCATCCTTCGCGATAGGATCCTTTCACGAGGTAGCCAAGATGTTCTGTAATTTCTCCGTTCACTCCGGCATGCCATGCTTTTATGCGATTGTCACGGAAAGCAGTGTATCCATCTTTATTATAGATAGGTGAGGTAATAAGTGCATTACCAGGTGTCATACCATAATGTGTGTAACTGTCGTAGGCACTGTGATTATAGTAATCGTCATTGCCTGTTACGTAATCGGTAATAACACTATTCGTTAACTGTGGATAGTCCCTGCTGTCCCAATGTAGAGGACCAGACTGGTTTGTTGTCTGGAAATATTCAATCACTGCTCCTCTTACATATTGCACGCCTGGTGCTTTGTTTGTGTATTCTAGTCCCCATAGGCCGTCCCATCCGTTGCCTTTTCGTATGCCAGAACCGTCTTCAAATGGGTTGTCCAGATAGACTTGCAGCAAATGATTCTGATTGATGTTCCAACCAAGTTGTATGGTCATCATGCCCACGTGGTTACCGAAAATCCAGTCTTCCATTGCATCGTGTTCAGCATAGTTGCTATCACCGAAGGGCAGTATCACGTCGAAACAAGCCTTCAGATCAGTAGGCTTATCCTTTTTATGGACATTGCCATCTGTATTGTTGTATTTGTAGAGTGTACCACCAAATTGCACCATGTGTTCAATGCCAGCCATAGCAAAGAAGCGTTTCGTGGGATTGGTACGGATGTACAAGTGCTTTTGGTGCATATAGATACCAGTGGCATATTGTGTATTGATGTTCTGTCCGCTGGTAGTAAGTCCATGGTAATATGCCTCTTCACGGTAATCGCTATCTAAATATCTACCATAGCCACCATCGAAATGAATCTGAATCCACTCTTTTGTGAATGGTACTGTCCAGAAATCTTTAGTGCCAATGCGGAGTTGGGCAAATGGCTTGGCATTTGTGCCCTTCACAAATGAACCGCTAGAAAGTTGTTCGTTACGAATGACCTGCTTGTCCTCATGTGCGCCAGCTTCAATATAGAAATTCTGATACGATAGATTTGTATAGCACTGCTGTAAATAGACCTTATGGTCTGCATGAATCGATGCAATAGCGTCAACAGAACCAGAAAGCGTGAGATCTTTTCCTAACGAGTGCTCCAGATTGACAGCGCCACGCATATAGGCTGTATTTGAACGTGTGCCGAGTACATGATGACGGTTGGATACTAGTTGGAAGGCTGTGTAGTCACCTGTTCCGACAGCAGTTTCTGTCGTTAGGTCATACGTTATATGTGTCTTTAAAGTGTCCTGTGCATTACCTAATACAGGACCTAAGCAGCATGCGATAATTAATATTATAGGTTTGTATCTCATAATGTGGATAGTTTAGAAGATTTTACCAAATGCGATTTTAGTGAAAGTCTTATAAATGATACTTAGATCTAATAGCCATGACTGGTGTTCCATGTAGTACAAGTCCAATTCAAGTCTCCTTAACATCTTTTCCATTGTGTCTGTATAGCCATTGTAGAGCGTAGCATATGATGTGATACCTGGACGCAAAGAATAGAGCTCTTTATAACGTGGGTCATGTTCCATAATTAGGTCAATAAAGTATTTACGTTCTGGGCGATAGCCAATGAAAGACATGTCACCTTTTAAAACATTCCATAACTGAGGTAACTCATCCAGATGATGGAGTCTTAAAAATTTCCCTATTTTCGTGAGACGCTGATCGTCAGGCTCGGCTAACATAGGCAAGCCGTTTTGCTCATTGTTTACTACCATTGTGCGGAACTTATAGATATAAAATGGTTTTCCATGTCTGCCAATACGTTCCTGCTTGAAGATAATTGGCCCCTTGCAACTTAATTTTATACCGATAAATATCAGAATGAATAGTGGTGAACCAAGAATGATACCAACTAATGATAATATGATATCGAATAGACGTTTATTCATGCTACCTCCTGATTTGGCATATAGACAGGTAGCCCCTTCTTCGTAATGCCTTTGTTGATACACCAGTGTAGAAGCATCCAAATAACAATATCTATCACTACTACACAACTCATATTGATCTTTATTAAATACCATAGAGCTAAGTTGGTTAAAATGAATACCAATGTGATTGTTAAGATACAAATTAGGGCCTGATGCTGGTTCATGCCTGTGCGCATCAGTTTATGATGGATATGATTTTTGTCTGCTTGGAAAATATGGGACCTGTGGAAGAGTCGTACCATGGAAACGCGCACAACATCAAACGAGGGCACAATCAACAATGAATAAGCCAACATCATTGATTCTAGTCTGAAATGCTTTACATTGGGATTATCCATAGTGAATTTCACGAACAAAAAGCCTAGAATAAAACCTAATGTGAGTGATCCAGAGTCACCCATGAATATCTTGCGATTATTTTCTGCTTTGCCCCAAATGTTGTAATAGAGAAAGGGGATAAGGATTCCTGTCAATCCTGAGATGAGAATGCAATATGCGATGATATCCTCACGTATGAAACATACAAGAAATCCTAATAGTGCAATCAATGATATTCCTGCAGAAAGTCCGTCAATACCATCTATTAGGTTGAGCGCATTACTAATAAATACAATGATGAAAACTGTGAGCACACTTCCTATACTATAAGGTATCTCATGGATACCACAAAAGCCATACAGGTTGTTGATATAGAGTCCACATATAGGCAATATAGTTGCAGCAACAATTTGAACTGTAAATTTCGTCTTTGCACCTAGTCCTACTAAATCGTCAACGATGCCAACTCCATAAATCATGAGTAGGGAGACGAAGAATCCTAATGACCATGTACTAACCTTCACTTGCTGGTCATGTATATTGTGATTATAGGCTATAATAGTAATAATAGAGGCTAATAACATACTGGGCAAAAAGGTGATTCCACCTAGTCTTGGCGTTGCATTCTTATGTATCTTACGATCATTGGGAATATCATAAAGCCGTTTACGCTTACAAAAATCAAGAATGAGGGGTGTAAATGATACCCCACATATTATACTTAATAAAAAAGCGCTTAGTAGATATATGGTCATAAACAATTCTTCATTATTATTTATTATAATAACTAAGAATTTGTGCTATTATTGTATGTTATACGTGAAATTTTATTCTACCTACTTTGGGGAAATTACATTGCAAGCTGTGTCAGTATATTTTCTGCTTGGACGTTAGATCGCTCGCTAGTAAACATACGGGTTATACGAGCTTTGCAGGCTGAAGCATATTTCATGTACAGATCCTTGTCGGAAAGCAGACGGTCAATAGCAGCCGCGTAGGCTTTTACATCACCTAATGGCACTTCAATGCCCGTCTCGTTCCCTACCGAAACCCAGTTGACACCAGAGCCTTCGATGGTGAAGGTGACAGGTACGCTACCGCAATACATTGCTTCAGCAAGGGCTATTCCAAATGCCTCTTGTTTGGTGCATGAGGTAAAGGCAAAAATGTCGGAAGCGTAATAGTAGCAGCGTAGGTGATCGTTAGGAATACGTCCAATAAACTTTATGCGATCCGAATGGGACATAGCTTTCAGCCGTTCTGTCTCTGGACCACGCCCACCAATAAGGATGACGCAGTCTGACTGGATATATTTTTCTGCTTCTATGAGGTAGTTGATGCCTTTGTAGGCAGCATGGCGGCCAACGAAGAATACAATTTTCTTATGATGGTATTTTCGACGAATATCTTCTACCATAGTCTCGTCGCCAGTATGCCAAACGAAGTCATCTTTAATGATTCCGTTGGGTACGATCTTCGTTTTGTCGCGATACTCGTAAATAGGGCTGGATGAATGGATGTAGTTGGGACTCGTAGCCAGAATCAGGTCGGCTTTCTTTAGTATGACCATCTCAAACTGTTTGACCAGCTTGTAAAGTATGCCTTTGCCCAGAATGTCGGAGTGCCATAATAAAACTAGTTTGACATTTTTAGGTGTTAGTCTGGCCGTGATTGGGTATAGGAAGGGATTGGGACAATGCAGCAAAATGATGTCTGGTTGTACCTCCTTGATGATTTTCTTCAGATTATGATAGTACGAAAAGGCAACATCCTGGCTAGCGATATTCATGGATGATGCAATACGATAGACCTTCACCCCATTAACTATATCTAGGCGGGTGGCACCATCCTTGCCAAAGCATACTACGACATTCTCAAAACTTGTCAGACCCTCGCCCATGTATTTGGTAACGGTCTCTATGCCGCCTTCAACAGGATAATAATATTTTGCTATCTGGAGTAGAATTTTTTTCATTCACGACCTTCTTTTACAATCTTTATTAACACTTGCGCAGATTTCTCCCACGAGAATCGCGTAATGTTTTCATAGCCTTTTTGGCGCATCTTTTCTTTTATAACGTTAGCGTTATTTAAATATTGTGTGATGGCGTGAAGAATCTCATCGGGGGCAAGTGGATTGAAATATAGGGCAGCATCACTGCAAACCTCATGCTCAACGGGAATGTCGGAAACCAACACGGGACAGCCACATGCCATAGCTTCTAAAGGGGGGAGTCCAAAACCTTCGTATAGTGATGGAAATACGAAACAAGCGGCTTGATTGTAAAGACGAACAAGCTCCTCGTCGTTCACTCTGCCGAGGAAGTGGATATGATCAGAAGTAGTGTCGAACTTTATTTGCTGATTGAACACATGGTTGGGTTTTCCTACGATGTAAAGTTTTGCATTGGTTAGCCCTTTACAGGCTTCAATTAGGCGTACAAAGTTCTTTCTCGGGTCTATGGACGATACACATAGGACGAAAGGTTCTGAGTTGAGTGGTGAGAGGTCAGAGGCTAGAGGTTTGAACAATTCCTTGTTGATGGCATTATAGACAACGCTGATATGGTCGGGCTTCAAGAAGGGGTAGAAGCCAAGTATCTCGCTTTTCGAGAATTCGCTAACTGTCAGGATATGCTGTGAAGTCTTTACCGCCAAGGGTGTCATAAATTTGTAATACCAATAATAGGTACGCGAATACCATGAGGGATTCTTCAGAAATGCCAGGTCGTGGACGGTCATAATCTTATGGCGAATCAGGATGGATCCTAAGCCTGTAAAACTGAGTACCACATAGTCCTTCTTGCCGATGAAGAAGAACGGCAGCACACACTGCTCCCAGAAATGGGAGTTGCCGATGCCATAATGAACGATGTTCAGATCGCTCACATCGTAGTCCTGATGAATGGGTGCCTTGGGACAGACAATGATAAAGGGTTGGTGAAGGTGTGCCATCGCCTTGCATATGTTATAGGCGTAGCGCTCGACCCCCGTCATGGATTGTGTCAGAAACCGTCCGTTGATATATATCGTCATCGTTGACTTATTTTAATTTGAATAAAAGAATATCGCCGCCGCCAATCTTGTAATTGGATTTAATAGTAGTCTCTTTCAACTGCTTGGTCAGCATAGTGACATTTCTTTTGGCAGAAATATAGAGTTTCATATCACTTTGATAATCCTTATTGACTATGGCCATATATAGGTGCCCATCTTTCTTGAAGGTTGAGATGATGGCACCTTGGCGACCGGTAATCTTCAGTTTCTTAATGTTTGTCGGAATGCGTTGTATTCTCGTTGTGCCTTCTGGTATTCTTACCATGTGGTTGACGGTCTGAATCTCTGCTTTGTCAAACAACGGCAGCAGGTTGCGCAATTCCTGATTCATACGTTTTACCAAAGAGTAGTTCTTTGTGCGTTGTCCGTCAATACTAATGGGAGCATCGTGGAAATCCCACTCATCCGTAGGCTTGGGTGTCCAATATGTGAAATATTCGATCGCTTGGGCACCGTATGCCAGATTAGAATATATTTGCAGCCGGAGTGACTCTATGGTGGGCTGTGGGTAGTCGCAGTGTGGCGTGCATAGGGCAAAAGCCCAGAAAGGCTTGCCCGTACGCAGACTTTCCTGCCGGATGTCTTCTAAACAAGAATACCACGTGTTACGAATACCAGACTTCATGATAGGGTAGAAGTCAAAGGAGATAAACGGTAGTCCGATGGTCGATGCCTGTTGGAGGTATTGCTTGTATGGTGGCATTTTGATTTCCCTGGGGATGCCGTCTCCATAATCTGGCAACAGATTGACGTATGTTGGCTTCTTGGTGTCCTGTCTTGCCATGGCCTTATAGCGTTGTGTTGTCTCCTGGATATCTGTTGGCCAGGGTTCGTCCTGCAAAAAGTAGCCGTAGAGCGCAGGATGGTTTTTGAGCCGTGGGATACCTACATGAGGCTGTACAGATACCCAGCCGCTACTGATTAACAGTTGGATACCACTCTTCTGGGCATCGTCCAGTATTCTGAGTAGCGTGTCAACTGGCGTGTCATTGTAGAAACAGATAGAAACATCGAAGCCAGCCTCCTTGAACTCCTTGAAACGATTGACGTTTGAATATTTTAATGGAATACCATAGTAGGCCACGATAGGAATCTCGGCCTGAACTTGGAGAATGGAGAAGATGAATATGTTTAGAAGTAATAGATGTAACTTTCTCATATAATTTTGTTGGCAATAGAGAGTAATGCTTCTGGCTCATTTGTCTTAATGAGATAAGACTGTTTACAACCTGCAGCATTTCCAGCAGCAACATCTCTTTCACTGTCGCCAATCATATAAGATGCGGAAAGGTTGATGTTCCAGTCTTTGGCAGCTTGAAGTAACAGACCATGTTTGGGCTTTCGACAGTTACAGTCAATTTTGTATTCTACACGCTCACCTTCGAAACCTTTATCAGGATGATGAGGACAATAATAAATGGCATCAACGAATGCCCCTTCTTTTCCAAGAAGAGTTTCCATCTTGTTGTGGATGGCCTTTAAATCGTCAAAGGAACAATCACCACGGGCAATGACGGGTTGGTTGCTGACAACGATACAAAGATAGCCCGACTTGTTGATCTTCCGAATAGCTTCTGCCACCCCAGGTAATAGTTCAAAGTCCTCCGGATGGGTAAGAAATCCCTTGTAGGCATTGATAGTGCCGTCGCGGTCTAAGAAAATAGCCTTTTGTTTGTTACTCAGATTACGTGCTGCTACCTTGCCGCTGAGCAGGTCGTGTTCTACCTCATGGAAACGATCAGGTGTTCCCATATCCTTAATATACTCTGGCGTGTCGTAGGCAAAAATCTTTCCGCTGGCAATATTCGTTTTTAATACATCGCGGTCCAGATCAATCTTATCTGGCTGCTCTGGATGACGGGGCGTGTAGTTCTTCATCGTCTCAGCCAACAATTGTGGTGAAATGATTTCTATACCTGCATTAACACGGTTTTTGTAGTACGTGCGTTCCTCTTCTTTATTAAGCCAGCCTGTAACTCTATGTGTTTCTATGGGTAATCCTCCTCTTTCCTGAGGCGGTAGTATTTCTGTAATAAGTAGGCTGCTGTCGTATGGATGTCCATTCGGATGAGCCATCAGACTGGCCCATGCTTGGTGTTCTTGATGAAAGCGGATAAAGCGATTGAAATCTACATCAAGAATAACGTCACCACACAGCAGTAGGAAGTCATCAGTCAGTTCCGGCATCTTGAATAAGGCTCCTGCCGTGCCAAGCGGATGGTCTTCTGTGAAATATGATATGTTGACTCCAAAAGCGTGTCCGTCTTTAAAGTAATCCTTGATGATATGGCCCAGATGCCCGATAACCAAAGTGATATCTGTCAAACCACAGCGTTTCAGTTTTTCTATCTGATATTCCAGGATGGGCTTGCCGCCTATTCGAATCATTGGCTTTGGGATGTCGTTGGCAATACATGCAATGCGTGTCCCTTTACCGCCAGCCATGATAACTACTTTCATAAGCTCCTACTGTTGGGTTCCCCAAAAAAATGTTCTTCTAACATCATACAAAGACAGTGATAAACAGGCAGATGCAGTTCCTGTATCTTGTAGGTGTCCGCTTCTGGTACTTGTATGCACACATCAGCCAATTGAGCCAGTTTGCAAGGCTTTTGACCTGTCAATCCGATGACCTTTAATCCTTTCGCTTTGGCAGCCACAGCAGCAAACAACACATTACGACTGTTTCCTGAAGTGGAAATACCTAAAAAGATGTCACCAGATTTCCCATAACCATTTACTTGTTGTGCAAAAATGAGTTCAGGATTACTGTCGTTCATGAAGGCTGTTGTCAGCGATGAATGTCCTGTCAGTGCGATTGCAGGCAATGCTCCTTGCAGATGTTTGGCAAGAATGGCACCAAGTTCAGGGTCAATCAGTTTCATGGCTTCTGCTTGATTCTTATAGATTTCTCGCTTCAACTTGAACTCCTTCATCAATTCGCCCACAATATGCTCGCTGTCTGAGGCTGAACCGCCATTGCCGCATACTAACAGTTTGCGCCCCTCGCTGTAGGCATGCTTCAGTATGTTATATGCGTTTTGAATCTGTTCACGACAAACCGTTAGCTTGGGATATCGTTCTGTGAGCGTGTCAATATGTATGTTGATATAGCTCTCTGTCATAGTTTAAAAAGCTTTTATATTGTCTGTGTCGTAAATCTTCCAGCCGTGAGCTCCACCATCGCTGAAATTGAAAGGCATCACGAAACCATCCAATCTCTTTAAAGCCTCTTCAACCTCTTTTTTACGGGTGGGTTCTACTACGAACATGATGAATCCGCCACCACCGGCACCTGACACCTTTCCTGCTTTTGCGCCTGCCTGTATAGCAATGTCCATCGCCTCTTGAATGACGGGATTAGTAATGTCTTTGGCCATTTTCTTTTTGTTTTCCCATGCATCACGCAGGATGTTGGCGAAGGCATCGATGTCACCTTTTAATAAAGCCAATTTCGTGTCAACGGCGCTTTGCTTGATACGATGCATCGCTTCAATAGCTTGGCTATTCTTTTCCTGGGTGTTCTTTTGCTGTTCATCGATGATTGCTGCTGAAGAACGAGAACGACCTGTAAAATAGAGTAGCATAGAAGCCTCTAATTCATCGATAATCCAACGCTTTATTTTCAAAGGATTAACAATGACTACATCGTCTTTCAGAAATTCAATGTAGTTGAAACCTCCAAACGCAGCTGCAAACTGGTCTTGTTTTCCTCCACTTAACTGAAGATCCTTGCGTTCTATTTCGTAGGCCAGTTTTGCAATCTCATAGTCACCTAACGGGAGGCTCTTCCACTCAATAAATGCTTTTAAGATACAAACTACCATCGTTGATGAAGTTCCTAATCCGGAACCTGCAGGAGCATCATTATAGGTGGTGATTTTGAAAGAGAGGGGAGAAAAGTCGAAGTCTTTGACAACCCTGTTGTAAACCCCTTTGATGAGCGAGGCTTCTCCGTCAATGGCTAGCTGTAAGGCAGAAGGGTATGTCTTATGACAGTCTGAATCGTATGAATTGATGCTGATGGCTCCGTCGTTGGTTTCTTCTATCGTACAATAAGCATATAGGTTGATGGTGGCATTAAGAATGAGTCCACCATATATGTCGCTATAAGGAGAAACGTCTGATCCACCTCCTGCCAGTCCTAATCGTAAAGGTGCTTTGCTTCGTATAATCATAGAAATTCTATTTAGTGCTGAATATATGTTAATAAGCGTTGGATAATGCTTTCCCAGTCATATTCCTGCAATTGCTGTTGATTAACTGCTGGACGTTCTTTCAGAACTTTCAGAATAGCCTGTTTCCAAACTTCTGGCTGATAACCTTCGACAGTTGTCGCACCACTTTTCCCTTGAGCTATTTCAATCATAGCTGTATTATGGGCCGTGATAATGGGGCATCCGCATTTGAGTGCTTCTAATTGAGGCATACCAAACCCTTCCATTAATGCTGCAGAAATAAAGCAGTCTGCTGTATGATATAAGTCTGCGAGTTCTGTATTGGTAATGAATCCGCAGAAGATAGTAGATTCTTGAGGAAAATTCGGTGCTTCTATGATGGCTCGGATGGATGAGTTCTTCCATCCCTTTGCTCCCACAACGACTAACTGTATCTGATATTCCTTGTAAAGGCTCGGAATCACGCGGAGTAGAAATTCCAAATTCTTTCGTGGTTCAAGGGAACCCACAAAAAGAAGAAACTGATGTTTTATACCGAATTTTTGTTTGATGCCTTTCCGCTCAGCTTCTGTTAAATTCTTGGGGAAAAAGAAATGTTGGTCAACACTGTCACCAACAAATATCGATTGACAGCGACGTTTTGGGAAGTATTCATATACTTTCGACTTGGTATAATGCGAATTTGTCCACAATAGGTTGGCTTTCTTGATGGCTTGCCCGAAGAAAATGCTCGTTGCCAGGCGATTGGTCCACGACATGGTATGGGCCATCTCAATATTGACGACATCATGGACGGTCACCATCATCTTTACCTTTGAAGGAATGAAGTAGGGTAGGTGGGGCACTGGTGAATAATAGAGGTCGATAGCCAGTTTACGACACAGATAGGGTACCAGCAACTGCAGGATGATGATGTTGGGCAATCTTTTGGGGAATCGCTTCGAGTAGTCAAGGAAAACGATATTGTTCGGCAAAGATGGCAGTTCATATTTTGCGTCAAGACCTTTGGGTAGCAGAATATAGAAAGTATCTTTTTCACATTGCCGTGCCCATTCCGAGATGGCACTGGTAAAGAATGTACCAACGCCAGCAGAAAAAGAAGACCAGATGCGACCATCAGCGAGTATGTTCATATTCTTAAAGCTTGATAGATACAAAAAGTTGTTTGACGAATGTCCATTTGTCGTGGAGAGATACGTTGGGATTCAGCCATACGGTCTGCCTCAGCACAGGATGGACGATGCGATAAAGATAATATTTCCAGCGGGGTTCTGTTAACTTGAGATAAATGAAAAGACTCTTCTCTTGCCGATAGGTGTCGCGGATAAATTTCGACTTGTTTCCGGCCTTGCCGCCTTCTCCTTCCAAATGAATGATGCGTGGACCGTTTAAGAGTATGTTGTCGAAGCCGTGTAATTGGAAACGATGTTCCATTTCCGATTCTTCGTAATACATGAAAAACGCAGGATGAAAGGCACCACATTCGTCAAGCACCTGTCGGCTGACAAAGAGGTCGGCTCCCGTTACATAGTCAACCTTCATCCACTGTTCAGGGTATTTGATAACTGGTTGGTGATACAGATGTAATCCTTTCAAAATAGGCACCATGAGAAATTTCTGGAAGTCATTGCCCATCTTTGGAAACTGCCCGTAGGAATGAATTCTATTTCCTTGCCTGTCTTCCAAAACACACCCTAATGCGCCAAGTCTGCCCTGATACTGCTCGGCAAAGTCGTAGAATGCTTTAATGGCATTGTTTTTGAGTAATGTGTCAGAATTGAGAAAGAAGATGTATTTTCCCTTTGCTTGCTCTAAACCTTTATTGTTCGCCTTGCCAAAGCCTAAGTTCTCACCTGTAGGAATAAAGATGATGCGGGTGTCATTAGTCAAAGCTTCGATAGAATCGTCGGTGGAACCATTGTCAACGACAATAATCTCGTAGTCAATATCGATAGTATGTTCTATAATGCTATCCAAGCATGGTCTAAGAACATGTAGCGTATTGTAGTTGACAATGATGATAGATACATTCATAATTTTGCAAAATTATAATAATCTATTTACAATAGCAAAGAAATTGTTTGTTATAGGTAAGAGTTTAAATAAAATTAACGTGAATATTTTGCGATTAGGGAATTATTTACTACTTTTGCACCCCCTCAAGATTGGTTTTTAGTTGATTATGTGGAAATATACGATATTTACGTTGCTCCTTTACATGTTTAGCCTGATGATTGTGGCTCAGGATTATCATCCAGGGAAAGAAAAACTGTTAGCAAGTGGACTACCATTGGTTGAGATAGAAACAGTAGGCGGTGAGGAACCTGCCTGCGAGGTGGTTCAGGCCCCTGAAGGTTGCATGGGTATAGGAATTACAAACAAGACCAAAGTGCCGTCAAGGATGACTATCACTAAAGGTAAGGACTTGCTGTATGATAGTGGCGAATATGAGAAGGATGTTAGTGGATTGTTGTTGTCCTTTCGTGGTAATACATCGGCTGCCCTTAGTGATAAGAAGCCATATAAAATAAAACTGCAGAAGAAAGCCGACCTGCTGTTTCGTGACGATAAGTTCTATAATGATAAGGAGTGGGGGCTTCTTAAATGTGAGAAAGGGAAATTCCTGAACTCTCTGGTCGGCTTTAAGGTGAACGAAATGGCTGGTCTTCAATGGACACCAAGTTTTATGTATGTTAATGTTGTCATTAATGACGATTACAAGGGTGTCTATATGCTGATGGAAACAGTGAAGAATTCGAAATCCAGACTTTCTGTTGATAAGGACAGCGGATACATCATTGAATATGATGCCTATTGGTGGAATGAGAACTTGTCTCTTCCAGCAGGAAAGTTCTTTATGTGGAACTCCATGCGTTATACCTTTAAGTATCCTGATGCTGATGATATCACTCAAGAGCAGATAGACTTTATTCAGGGGCGTGTGGAAAAAATGGAAAATTCTGTCACAGCGGGAAACTATGACCAATATATTGACGTGCCTTCTTTTGCTGCCTGGCTGATTGCTCATGATATTTTGGGAGATACTGATCCCTGTGGTTCCAATATCTTTCTAACTCTCAACGATAGTTGTCTGGAGACAAAATTCCAAATGGGCAATATCTGGGATTTGGATGCCATTGAGGGAACGGAAGGCAATTGGGCTGCAAGTCATTATATGTATGGCTTCTACTTTGAATGGTTGTTCAGGAATGATAATAAATTGTTTTTGGAGACTTGCAAGAACAAGTGGAACGAGTTGTCGCCTATATTGGTTGATGAGATGAACCGTTTTTTGGATGACTTCTCGGCTTCAAAGGAGGGTGAAGGACTAAATACTTGTATGCGATATGATGCTCTGCGATGGGGCTATACTTCGAAGACTTTATCCGCTGAAATAGAGAATAATAAACAATGGTTCACAAACCGTAAGCTATGGTTAGACGAACATTGTGCTGATATCCGTTCTCCTTGGAAAATCTATACGGCGACATTCTACAATGTAGATGCTTGGGAGAAAGTGTATGCCTATGTGGAGAACGACAACGGCAAAGTTGTTCAGAAACCCCTTGGTGACTGGCCTGGCACGGAATTGAGAAAAAATGAAGAGACAGGTCTTTATAATGTGATGATAGAGGATATAAGAATGCCAGAGAGTATTGTATTTAACGACGGCACTATAGAGGATAGCTCTATTGTTGGTGTTAACAAAACAGAAATCTATATATTTGAAAACAATAAAGAATATAATTACAATAAAGATTATAATAACAATAATTTGTTGGCTATTAGCAATATCCAACAGAGAGAACAAAAAGAATCGATAATCTATAACCTGAACGGACAGCGTGTGAGAAATGCGGTAAAGGGTCTTTATATCCTAAACGGCAAAGTGGTTTTAATGAAGTAGCTGCCTCCAATTGGGAGATGAGGGTATTTATAGTTTCGTGAGATGAAGAATAATATACAATTTTACAATTCGGTATCCTTTGCAAAAGGCATCGGTATCATGCTGATGGTATTGGGTCATACATTTTTTTCTACATACGGCCATGCGTTGATATATATGTTCCACATGCCTTTGTTCTTCTTTATCTCAGGTTATTGTTTTAGAAAGACTCATTTGGATGATTTTAGGAATTATGCTAAAAAGCGTATCAGTAGAATCTATGTCCCCTTTGTCAAATGGGGATTGATATTCCTTTTGCTGCATAATATTTTCTTTCATCTGAATATTTATAATGACATTTTGGGATATGAGGGAGAGGTCTCGCAATTGTATGGTGTGACTGATTATCTGAAAAAGGCTTTTCTGATATTCTTTTGTCTGAGCGGTAATGAACAATTGTTAGGCGGCTATTGGTTCCT
>Ga0310690_10005063_pt1 | contig 18190 bp, 34 predicted proteins | sample AusTroGonzalo_MG_2_FD_207661 | JGI IMG/M metagenome (GOLD analysis project Ga0310690, IMG submission 207661) | Bovine rumen microbial communities from tropical cattle in Woodstock, Queensland, Australia - Gonzalo_04 (v2) (version 2) | ecosystem: Host-associated > Mammals > Digestive system >...
CGGGCTAAGCCACATAGACGAGGGGTTGCTCCCCTGGTCACCAGTCCTGTGATACCGGTAGGCCTATGCGCTCGCCCTCGTTGCCTTCCTGCTGCTCGTCGGTCGGTGTCTTCCCTAGCAGCCTGTTGCCCCTGCGCTGGTTGCATATCCGGTGCGCCGGCGCCACGTTGGCGCGGTCGAGCGGGTCGCCGCCCTTGCTCACCGGTATGATCTCGTCGAGCTCGAAGCTCATCGGGTGCCCGGTCGGCAACGTGTAGTCGATCGCCTTCCCGCACAGATGGCACGGCGCTCCCTCGGCCGCGACCCTCGCGCGCAGCTTCGTGCGGCGCGACCCGTTCTTCCTGCGGACGTTGGGCTTGCGCGTGGCCATCCGCTCACATCCTCACGCCGTAGCGCTGGCCCATGAGCGCCTCGAAGTCGACGTCTGCGTACGTGCTCTCACGGTCGTACGCGACGGGCTTGCCGCCCATCGGCCGTGCCGGCAGGCCGGCGGCTCGCCGGAACGCATCGGCCATGACCGTCCTCGCGGTGCACAGGTAGATGGCCTCGTAGATGTCGCCCCAGTTCACGATCATGCGGTTTTTTCCTCGGGAATGAAAAGAGCCGCCAGGATCCTGGCGGCTCGTCTGTTGTCTGCTCGCAGCTCTCGCTACGTTACCAAAAATACGAGAACCATGGGACATCTGTCAAGCGCGAATTTCAGATCTCGAGATCTCCGGCGATGATGCGCGTGATGCCGATCGAGTCAATCCAGTCGAACGCGACATCGATGCGCCTGTTGCCCGTGCGCCTCACGACGCCATGGTCCTCCTCGATCTTCGACCAGCTCATGCAGTCGATGTATCGCCACTCGAGCAGATCGGCGTACTTGCCGCCGAGCGCATCCCTCACGGCCCGGACGATGACGAGCGCCTCGCCGATGAAGTCCGTAAGCTCTTCCTCCTCGGCCCTTAGAGCGGCGAGCTTGCCCTCGAGCTCGTCAACGTGGCGGATAGCGGCGCTGGCCGTCGGGTCCGGTGTCGACTTCCTGGACGACACGCCCGGCGGCCGCCAGTCCTCGCACCCGCACATGATCATGAGCTGTACGTCATGCAGCCTCTCGACCGAACGCCTGACTTCCTCGAAGCGTGTCCTCGCATCGTTTGTCAAAGTTCCCCCTTGCGAATCCCCGCCGCCCTGCGTCACCGGCTTGACTCCTCGATGCCGAACGCGACGTACGCCTCGCGCAGCCCGTAGCCGTTTAGGCAGTACACGATTGCGTAAGTACGGGAGTTTATCGCATGCGCAACCTCCTCGCCCTTGTCGACGCAATGGAAGCGCACCGTGTCACCGGCGTTGTAGCCACGGTCGTTGCGCCTCAGCTCGAAGCGCTTGCGGCCCTCGCAGATCGCGTCGGCGAACGGCTTCTCGATTTTCAGGTAGTGCTCCATCTTTCCTCCTAGAACTTCTCGATATGACGAGTAACACGCTTGCACCAAGGGCACCACATGGTCTTGACGTGGCCACGCTTCCGAGTGCGCCCCCGCTTGCGCTGGATCGGCGTCTTGCCGTGGCAGGCCTCGCACTGCATGAAGCTAATCACCATCTCCGGCCCCCTCGGGTTCGAAGTCCCACACGCCGTGCAGGGCGATGGCCTTGTTCGCCCACATGACGCATTCCTCGAGCTTGGTCAGCGCCAGGCTCTTCTCCCGGCTCGGCACGCACCACAGCGCGATCGTGGCCTCGAGTTCCTCTGCGCTGTCTCGAATGAGCTCGCTCGTCTCAATCTGGTCGTCATCGAAGTCGTGATGCTTGAACGTTTCGCTCATGTCCGTCCTCCATTCGAAAAGAACTCCTTGTTCTTTACATCTCGGCACGCCCGGCGGCGCCGGTTTCCATGGCCTCAAGTGCGTAGACTCCCGACGAGCCGTCGCCTTGCGCGCCTGGTTTCCCGTCCGTGTTTCGGCACTTCTCGCCAAGCCGTGACCAGTCCCCGTCGCACGGCCGCCACAGGTGCAGGATGTTCGTGTCGTAACCGACGCCATGGACGTAATCGGATTCGGCCGGGTGAAGCTGCACGGCCATCTCGTCGTCGCCCCAGAAGAACTGCTTGACCTCGCACATCTGGCCCCACGTGGGGCATGGTTGCTCTTGCTCGCGCTTGCTCCCCGTCGGGCTCACGCTCACGTGCTCCCAGCCGTCCTCGTCGGCGGACCAGCAGCAGAGCACGACTTGGCCATGGAGGGCGAGCTCGCACATCTCGGCGCCCTCGATAATCCTCCCGCGCCTCGTGTAGCGGCTGCTGCCGACGATCTGCGATCTAGGCTTCATCGCGCGCCCCCTTCCGCTTCTTGTTCCACCACTTGTCGAACTTCGCGGCGCACTTCGGGCATACGTCGCCTGAGTTCTTCGTCATTCCGATGCCGCTCGGGTAGTACTCGTAGATGATGCGAGCCTTGGTGCTCTTCTCGTACACGCGGCCGCATCGGTCGCACTTCTTCGCGTCGCTCATGCGTCCTCCCTTTGCGGCATGGCCATGATGAGGATGTTGTTGGTGTCGTTTTCGGGATTAGGCCGGAGGGCCATCGCCTTGTTCTTGCCGTGGGGCTCGATGTACCAGCCGGTATGCTTAAAGCCCAGCATCTTCGTGAGCTTGGCCATGGTTCGAAGGTTTTCGGACGCCATGAGCGTGCGGCCTTCAGGCGCCTCTGACGCTAGGCCAGCAAGGCCCTCTATGTCGAGCGGTTTCGTGGTCGCGAACATGAAAAACACATCGCATTTCGTGTTGATCCCGTCGATCATGTACGTCGCGCAGTTGCCCACGATTTCGAGCTCGTGCGGCCCTTCGTCAACGTCGAACGACCGGAGCATCGTGAGCAGTGCATTTGTGGGCGCGGATTCGCTGAGCTTGACGGCAACGCCGTCATCCCAGCCGGAAAAGCTCGCATCGATCTCTCCTCTCACTAGGATGTAGGCATTTGATCCTGTGACCTCGAGCTTGTCCCCGACGCGCTTGAATTGCAGTACTGGCATATAGTTCTTATTAGCCAGCCACACGGCGGCCGTCAGCTCGTCCTCCGGCACCATCATCAGGTATCCCGCCGCCAGCCTGTACTCAAGCTCGAGCAGCTCCCTGGATTTCGACGCGTAGGCCTTCAGGGCCCCGATGTGGCTCACGAGATCGGCTTGGTCCTCGGCGTACTGGGCCTCGAACTCCTCGTTGACGCACGACTCCATGAAGTCGAGATCGTATGAGCGGGTCTTCGACCACTTGCCGTTTGTGAGTCGGCACAACAGCGCGTCCATCTTTGCCTCGTACTCGCCATCCTCGTCGCCGGCAAGGGTGCTCCACTTCTCCACGAGCCTGTCTCGCAGCGTCAGCGCATAAGGATCGCTCCACGCATCCTCGCCGTCATAGAGCGTAAACTTCGCGTCGCTCTCCACGAACAGGCGGCACTTGCACGCCGTCCTGTCATTATGGCCACGCTGAACGGTCCACCAGTACTCGCCGAACATATTGCTGTGAAGTGCAATGCTCATCTCGCCACCGCAGATCGGGCACGGCGGCAGCTTCTCGGTCGCGTTAGTCATTGCCGCCCTCGCTTTCCAGCCATTCGAGTACGGCATCCATCGCGTCTTTCACCGTGTCCTCGACCTCACTCTTGCGATACTTGCCGTCAATCCACACGGCCCATATCCAGCGGCATCCATCGTACTCGCGCTCGATTTCGATTTGCACTTTGCCCTTGCGATTAGCCATCACGCATCACCCTTTCCATGAGCATCCCACCTACCATGAGCATTCTCCCGCACACCTTGCATCGGTAGACGTGCGGCCTAACTTCTTCGAGAGTGCCGCCCCTGAGTGTCGTGTGATTGCATTCGGGTACAGGAGCCGCTTTGCTGTAAATCTGGGGCAGCTTGATTTCGCTAGTCATCGCTCCACCCTTTTCGAGTCCCTCAATCCCTCGTGCATGTCACTTCACCACTCACACGTGTACGCCGCGGGCGGCTCCAAGCGTCGCGGCCACGGCCTGTTCGGGCGTAATGCCTTCGATGGTGACGCTCGTCCTACCATCGTCCCTGCTCGAAAACGAGCAATAAAGATTTCCATGCTCCCACGCTGTGTAGTAAGCTGTATTCCTGTCATCGTCACGATGCTTCACGCCCCTCGCGTCCAGCTCGGCGCGCAGTTTTTTAGTATTCTCAATCCCTTTAGTAATCATTTCACACTTCCTTTCCGCATATCGGGCATTCATCGATTGGTTCAAGAGCCGACTCGCGCCATCCTAGAAAGCCCTTTTGCAACACTTGGACGTAGCGGTACATGTCATCATTGACAACCAGCCTGACGGTAAGCCGCGGAGTCTCCACGAGCGGTTTTGGGCCGTGCCACGGTTCGCAATACGGGCACTCGGGCGTGCCGGACAACTTTCTCCATTGCGTGCCACCGTGCCTTGGACTCAGGTACACGCGCTCGTCAAGCACGTTCCCATCGCCGTCCTTCTTCGTGAACACCAATAGGTCTCCATGCTCGATTGCCCTGTTGGCCTTCATGTGCGCGATTTCCTGGTAGTCACAACCTGGTTTCATGTAACCCTCAGAACGCAAGTGCCATTTACCGCTAATCATCGCCGCCCTCCTTCATCAGCTCGCTATATGCCATGAGCGCTTCGTCCAGCGCTTCTCTCGCGGTTCTCTCGACCCTTACCCGTGCCAGCGCGTCGAACTGCTCGGTCACGTCGTACTTCTGGCGTGCAGTGCACGTGCCGTCACCGTTGTCCTTGTAGCTCGTCACCACGAAAACGCGCTTGGTGAGCGGCGACTCCATGAGCATCGGCTGCTGCTTAGTCATCGCCGCCCTCCTAACTCAGCAGTGCCGTCACGACGAAGACGACCATGGAGACCACTGGGTATGCTCCGAAATCCGCCCCCGTGACAGCCCCGCCTATCAGCAGCGCGGCCGTCAGCGCGGCGCTCGTGATCGTTGCCACCGTTATTCCTGCCACCTTCACGGTTTCGCCCCTTTCCCTACGCATCCAGGTTTACGAGCTCGATCACGTCGTGCGCGTAGTCGATCGCGGTCCCCAGCTTGTCTCGGAGATCCTCGCGCTGCCGGTTGCAGTCGGCCAGGTCGCGCGCCAGAGCCGCGCGCTCGGCCTCAGCCCTCTTGAGCTCGTGCTGCAGCCTCCCGATCGTGCGCACGTGGCCTGCCCAGCAGCGCGCGTAGTAGTCCGGGTCGTCGATGTCGATGTTCTCGTCGATCTCGCCGAGCTTCGCGAGCAGGGCGAGCGCGCCGTCGAGCCTATCCCTCAGCCTGGCGTTCTCCTCGACCGTCTCGTCGGCGATCCGCTCGTACTCGCCGCACTCTTCCATGAGGTCGCGCATCGGCTGGCAGTCGCGGCCTTGCGGCGTGCTCGGTGCGGCTGCCGTCGCGTCGGCTTGCTCTAGCGCCCTCTCCCACAGCATCTTGCAGGCGTCGCGGTCGGCAGTGATCACGTCGACCTGCTCCCTCGCCTCGTCGCGCTGCCGCTTGAGCCGTGCGATGCCCTTGTCGCGCTTCTCGAGCTCGGCTTGCAGCTCGGCAATCCTTGCTTCCAGCTTGGTCTCGTTCTTGACGGCGACCTCGAGCGCTCCGTTCGCGATGTCGAGGTCGCGGCTAAGCTCGTCTGCTTTGCTCCGCCATGCCTTCTCCTCGTACTCCCTGGTGATCGCTGCCCTCCGCTCGAGCCATCCGAGCAGCTTCTTGTACGGCACGTTTACCAGCGCTTCGCCGTTTTCGGTCGTGAGATGCTCGCATGAGCGCCAGATGTCGTCGTTGAGCCCCTTGATCGCCTTGTGCTTCTCGTTGATCGATTCGATGTAGCTCATTGTTCCTCCAATCCCAAAATCCCGTTCAATGCGCCCATGCGCGGCATGCGGCGCAGCATCCATCCGCTCGACGTCGGCTTGCCCCTCACGATGAACCCGGCGATGGTAGACGTCGTGTACCCGAGATCATCGGCGAGCTCGCGCCGGTCGACGTACACGCGCATCTCGCCGGCTCTCGACGCGACCACGGGCACGCCGTGCCGCTTGCCCTCGAAGCTCTCGTGCGGGTCGTAGTCATCGACGAGCCGCACCGCGTAGCGGCTCCTGTCGAAAAGCGCCCGGTGCTTGATCTGCCGGCTGATCGCGGGGTTGAGGCCGAGCACCCTCGCCGCGTCGCTGATCGAGACGTGCTCGGAGACGATCGCCCCCGTGATCTTGTTCACCACATAGCACGCCTCGCCCCTTTCCTTCGGCATCTCTAGATCCCCTCCGTGCCGGCCAGGGCGCATCCCCACGCGACCGCCTCGGCGAGCGAGCCGTCCTCGGCGGACAGCCCCTTCCGCTCGCGCCACTCGGCCTCGCGCCTGGGCTGCCGCAGGCGCACGCGCACGGCGTAGCCGCATCCCCGGAACGACCAGTCCTCGATTGTCACGAAGCCCGTGCGGCCGAACAGCTTCGCGTAGTACTTTCCTGACCCGACGCTCCACTCGTGCACGGTCCAGTCCCCGTAGCCGGAGAAGCCGTCGACGAGCGCTCGGAACGCCCCTTGCTTGCAGGTGCCGCGCCACTTGTCGCACGCGGCCTCCGGTCCCGCCAGCGGACACCTCGGCGCGTCGCACGTGAAATCCACCCCGGTCATTCGCTTCCTCCTCCCTCGACGCGCCCCAGGCACACGTCGCACGTGCGCTGGTGCGGGTATCGCGGCTCGAACTCGGCGCCGCACGACCGGCACGCCCTGGGCGCGTTCTCGGCGGCGCGTATGCTCTGGTAGAGCTTCGCCAGGTTCGCGCAGGCGGCCAGAGACTCGGCGTCGTAGTACTCCATGCCGTTCCGCATGATCGTGCTCCACACGCTCCTCGGGATGGCCACGAGGTTGTCCGGGTCGAAGTTGCGCTTGTCGCCGTCGGCGAACACGACGTTGCAGCCATCCGGCACGGGCTCCCCGTGCGCCTGCTCCCAGACCACGTGGTGCTTGAACCGATAGTTGCAGTTGTACTTGCCCGGCACCCTCGGCTGGGGCCCGTCGGAGATCGAGTCGCGCACCTTGACCTCTATGTATCCGTCCCGGTTCACGCGCTCGAAGCCGATCGGCTTGATCCAGCCGTCGGGCCGGTCGTGGACCTCGCCCTTCTTGAACTGCGTGGCGGCGCTGCGCCTGCGCGACTCCTCCGGGATGCCGAGCTCGTCCCACGTCCTGCCCTTGTTCCACGTCTCGTGGCCGGGCTCGAACCTGCCGCCGACCGTGCCCGACTTGACGCCGAAGACCGTCTTCGCGGAGCCGATCTGGCCGGAGGTAAGCGGCTCGCCGAACACGCGCTCGTGCTCGGCGCTGATTTCGGCCTCGGAGTGCCCAGGCACGAACGCGCAGAACCACTCGCGGCGCTCGTCGTTCCAGAACGTCTTGCGCCCCGGGTGCTTGTGGCCCTCGGCCTTCCTGATGCCGAGCTTGATGGCTCGCTGGCGGATGGCGCTCGATGTCCTCGACGTGCCGAACCGCTCGTTCATGGCCTCGGTCAGGTCGCGGGTATCGCTTTCCGGGTACAGCTCGGCGATCGCGGCGTCCTCGGCAGGCGTCCAGCTAGTCCCGGCCATCTTCTGACCTCCGCATCTGCGCGTAGCGCTCGGCCTCGGCGGTGCGCATATCCCTCGACCCGAGCTTGACCGGCACGACGCCGGCCTCCTCGCACAGCCGCGAGACCTCGTCGAGCCCGTAGTCGGCGCCGCTCGCCTTGCTGAGCCTGTCGCGGATCCAGCTCACCGAGTGCCCGGCGCCGTTCTTCGAGATCCACGCGGCCGCGTCGAAGTCCGGCTTCGGCAGCGCCTGCGCATGCCCGTCCTGGCTGGCAAGGGCGTCTATCGCCGGAGTGCCGAGCAGCACGTTCGCCGCGCCGATCTGCTCGCCGAGCGAGATCATTGCCTCGTCCTTCCTCCCGACGAGCTTCGCGATGGTGCTGGCGTTCTTGATGACCAAGCCGAACAGCTCGGCCTTGGCGCGCGCCTTGTCGATGGCCTGCTTGGTCTCGATGCTCCCCCTCGCCGCGTCGAGCTCGTCCATGGCCTCGAAGATCTTGTCGTTGAGTTCGAAAAGGTTGCCCATCTCCTAGCCCTCCGATCCGCTCCCGGCCGCCGCCTTGCAGCAAAGCGAGAGGAACGCCTCCTCCTCGTCTGAGGGCTCGTAGCCGTCGCGGCGCAATGCGTTGAGGACCTCGATGTGGCGCTTGACGGCGAACCTGACCGTGCCGCTGTCCTTCGCGGTGCCGTCGCCTACCGCGTCGACGTCGGCGTTCGTCATGTGGTCGAGGCGCATCCAGTGGGCGGCGATCACGTACTCGTTCGCGATGCGGTAGCCGTTCGAGTCGTTGAAGAAGTCGCTGTCGAAATCGGCCTTCCTGCAGAACTCCTCGACGTCGTACATCTGGTTTCCCAGGATGTAGTCGCGCACGAGGCGCCGCGTGTTCGGCAGGCCGTGGTCAGCCCCCGTGAACCGCATGCGCTCGGCCACCCACTCGAGCCGGCTCTTGCGGCCGAGCTGGGCCTGGCGGCGGAGCTGGTTCTTCGTCTTCGCGATGGCCTCCTCCTCGGGCGTCAGCTCGGGCGGCATGCTGTAGACCTCCCAGTTCGACATATAGCCGTACCTCGACGTGTGCGGGCGCGCCAGGACGTAGCCCTCCGCCGCCCAGTCCGCCGCGCTCTCGGCGATCTTTTCGGCCGCCCCCCCGTAGAGCGTGCGCTCGAGGATCGCGCCCTTCGGCGGCTTGTCGACGACTTTCAGGCCGTGGCGGTGCTCGGCCTTGTAGGCGGCGTCCTCGGCGGCCATGGCCTCCTCGGCGTCCTTGCGCGCCTGGCGGATCTGGTTCGCCTTGTAACGCCACCCGTCGCCGGCGCCCATGATCGCGTCGTACGCGTCGGCGTCGTCCGCGAACTCGTCGGCCGCGACGAGCTGGTCGATCGAGAGCTGCGAAACCTTGCCGCCCTGGCGCTTGATCTGGCGCTTGAGGGCGCCTGCGCACTTCGAGCCGGCGCGCGCGTCGACCTTCTCCTCCGGCACGCCGAGCATCAGCGCCTGCTGCAGGCCAGCGCTCCACTCGCCCTCGGAGAGATGCTTCTTCCCGTTCGTGTCGAGCATGACGAGCATGGCCACGGCGTCCTCCATCGTGTCGAAGACGTAGGCGTTGCACTCCTTCACCTTGCCGGCCGCCTTCATCGCCCGGTAGCGCCGCTCGCCGTCGACGATGCGGTAGACGTTGGCGTCCCGGTACACGATCGGCGGCGTCCAGGGCTCGCCCGGGAAGACCGGGTTGTCGTCGAACTCGGCCGCGAACGCGTCCAGGTCCCCGAAATCGCTCCTGGGATTGATCTCCTTCGGCCTGAGCTTCGAGAGCGGCACCCGCTCGAGCACGGCCTTCGGCTTGCTGTCTGCCATGGTTTCCTTCCTTTCCGGCGCCCCGCGAAAATGCGATGCGCGCTTCGGTTGCGTTCATGTTTCTATTCACAGATGTCCGTCTGGCATTCCGGGCATCGCCAGTAATGACGCTTTGTTCCGGATTTGCGCATGTTCGTCCTCTGCATCGTTAAGCCACAATCTGGGCATATCATCTCCGCATCGCGTGGCGTGGATTCATCCACCGCCGCGCCACGCGATGCTTTTCCTTTTGCAACTAGTTCTTCTTTAGAAGAACTAGTTGCTTCTTTCTTTCCTTCTTTCTTTCTTTTGGCGTTACTGGTGCCGCACTGGTACTGCACTGGTTCCGCACTCGCTTGTTTTTTCGTCGGTGTTGCACTGGTTCCGCACTGGTACAACACCAATGACTCATCAAGTCCGCGCTCTTTCCATGTCGTGAAAAACTCAGTCTCTTTTTGGTAGTCTTCGTCAGGATCTGGAACGTTCGACTTGTTTGGCTTTCGCACGGTCTGGTACACGTCGAAGTTCGGAACGTTCACATACGGGTCGTTGCCTACTGCGTAGCCGCGTATACAATTTGCTTCCTCGAGTTCGCATAAGAGCCCCAGGACATCTGCATCCGTCATGCAGTCGTAGCGAAACGTGTCGGTCCTTAGTCGGCTCAGGTCGATCTTCATGTTTCCGTAATCGTTTCCATGCACCCATAGCGAGATGAACAGCATCCTCGCCTCGACCGAGCACGCGCCAAGAGAAGACGAAGCAAAGAACTCTGGCTTAATCATCCGTTGCCTTGCCAACCTCATCACCCCCTCTCATCATCCTGCGCCACTTGGCGCCGTCCCTGGCCAGCCCGGCGATGTCCCCGTCGATGAACCTTCCGCCGTACCCGCGCTCGCCGAGGATCCTCCCCAGCTCACGGGCGCCGGCGACGGTCGCCTCGACTTGGATGACCCATGTATGGGACACGTCCATCTCGGTGCCCACGTCCTGCTCCCTCATCTGAGACCACCCGCCCTGCGCGTCCTGTCGACGATCTCGCTGTAGTCCTCGGCGGCGGCGGCGTCCTCGCCGCTCATGACGTGGCTGTACCCGAACGTCGTCTCGATCCGCGCGTGGCCGAGCCGCTCGCGCACGAGCTCCGGGTTGACCTTGTTCGAAAGCAGGCTCGTCGCGTGCGTGTGCCGCAGGATGTGGAACGACTCGCCCGGCTTGAGCTCGACGCCCACGGCGGCGCAGAACGCCTTGAAGATCGCGCTCATGTCGCGCGGGCGCATGAAGCCGCCGTCGGCCGTGCAGCACAGGGGCGTGGCGTCGCTGTCGCGCTGGGCGTCGGTCAGGTAGCTCGCCTGCCACTCGTAGTGCCGGCGCAGCATCTGAAACGGGCCCTCGCCGAGCGTGACCGTCCTCCTGCCCGAGTCCGTCTTGGGCTCCTTCCGGTGGAACGTGCCCCTCTCGCTCATCGACCACTCGATCCTGATCGACTCGTCGAGCGTTCGCACGTTCCCCCGGGTGATGGCGCAGACCTCGCCGACGCGCGCGCCGATGTAGATGTCGATGTACGCCCCGAAAAGGGCGTTTCGGCGCTTGATGCCGTCGGCGTCGGACGGCTCGTACGACAGCTCTCTCTCGAGGCCGTCCATAACCTTCGCGAACTCGCGCTCGGTGAGCGCCCGCTTCTCCGGCTTGACGCGCGGCGTGAGCTTCACGCTCGGCATCGGGTTCGGTATGGACGGGTTGATGTCCGTCAGGAACGCGTACGTCGCGCGTAGGACGGTGTTCAGCTTGTGGATGGTGTTAGGGCTCAGCCCGGCGCCGTCGCGCCCTCCTGAGCGTTCCAGGAGCTCGTAGAGCTGCTTTATGTCTGCCGCGGTGGCCTGGTCGGCGTCGCGCGCGAAGTTCGGCACGACGTAGCGCATGACGTTGCGCCGGTAGTCGGCGCGCGTGTCGGCGGTATAGCCCGACATGTTGTCGATGTAGTACAGGGCGAGCTCACCGAGGTCCATCGTCACGCCCATCTTGTAGAATGGGTACTCCCGCTCGAACAGCTTCTCGCCCTGGCCGATCGCGTCGGCCATGCTTGAGGCGTGCACGGTCCTGCGCGGCCTGATGCCGTCCTTGCCCCGGATTGCGCTCTTTCGGCGCGGCAGCGCGACCTCCCACGTGTCGTCGTGGAGCAGGCGCGCGGTGACCTTCATCCCGTCACTCATCGCGCGCCGCCACCATGAAGGCCATGACGAACACGCCGAACCACGCGCCGAGCACGAACCACGTCGGCTTGCTATCTAGGATCGAGCCGATGACGTCCAGCATGCTAATCACCGATCCTCATGATGTCCGTAATTCTGTTGGGCTTGTTGAGCACGTTGTGCACGTCGAGCCACGCCTGGCGAGCGACCTCGACCGGATCCTCCTCGAGGTCGATGGTCCCGCGGGAGATCGCGTCGAAGCACGCCGCGAATCCGAGCACGAACTCGTAGTAGTTGATGATCTGGCCGTCCAGGCACCTGTTGACGATCGACTCGCAGAAATCGGCGGTGATCTTAGGCCGCACGGGCTTCCCGTTGCCCATCAGAATCATCCGGCGCTCCGGCATCCTCGCGCTCGTCTCCGTCATCCCTCGATCCTTTCCACTCTGCAATCCAGTCGTAAAGATTCATGTACAGCACGTCCTCGCATCCGAACGGCTCTATGCTCCTCATGGCTCCACCACGTCCCCCCTGACGATCCACCCGATCGCAAACGCGAACGGCACGGCCGCGACCACCTTGGCGACGGACAGCAGCCAGGCGTCCATCGGCACGAGCAGGACGACGAAGGCCAGGGCCCAGCCGACGGCGATCGCGGCGTGCGGGACGTACAGGAGCTGCCGCGTCCGCGCGCGCCGGCCCCCTTGACGTGCGGCGGGCACGCGGTTGCGGCTGCTTATCGCGCGCCTGCCTCGCGGCTTGCGCGCGGACGGGCCCTTCGGGAATTCGATTACGTTGCGGTTCATTGGTTGTCCCTTCTTCAGGTGAGCCGATCGGGTTGGGCGCAGCCGTCGCCCTTGCACATCGGGGGAGGCGGAGAAAGAGTGTCATGGGGTCAGACGCATCCCCACGCCAGAGGACGCAACGGGTGAAAGGAGACATACCCGACACGTGCGCCCAGTCCGATCGGCGCAGAGCTACTCGTACCTCTTCGCGACGGCTCTCATGACGTCCTTGAGGATCGCCCAGAGGCTGTCGCCGGTGACGCAGACGGTCATCGTGTCGTAATTGCCATTGCAAAGGACGAGCTTGACCTGAACGAATTCCTCCGCGCCTTTGACGTGGTACTCGCAGTAGTCGACGAAGCCGCGAGTAGCGCAGTTGAGCGCATCCGTGAGCTCGTTGGCGACGTAGTTGTGCTTCCAGAGCTGCTCGTTGGTCAGGTTTGGCATCTATGCCACCACCTTCTGCTCGCCACCTATCACAAGAGGAGCAAAGCCCACGAGCTCGTCTAGCGACACATCAAGTGCGATTGCGAGATCGTAGGCTTTGTCTAATCCTGGTTTGTTTAGACCAGATTCGTACCGAGCGATGTTTGCCTTCGACACACCACTCGCGACAGAAAGCTCGTCTTGAGTCATGTTTCGACTTTTCCGGCACAACATGAGTCGGTGACCAAACACGGCGCTGACGTCTTCCATAGCTAGACCCCCTATTCCAAAATGCATAATTTACTTATTCATTTTAGGCTAGAGTACACAAGCTAATTATCTATGTCAAGCAGATATGCACAATTTAATTGCACATTTTTTACCATGCCTGTACAATGCAGTTATCTCGAAATGTAAGGAGCGGTTATGGAATTACAGCTTGCCAAATACAGAAAGCTTGCGGGTTTCAAGAGCCGCGATGCGTTCGCAGAACACATCGGCGTCAATAAGTACACCTACCGATCCTGGGAATCAGGCGCGGCAATGATGAACCTAGAGCAGGCCTATAATTGCGCCATTGCCCTTGGATGCACCCTTAATGATCTCGTTGGCATGAAAACCGCCCATAATTACGCTGACACCCGGCAAAAAGTCATCAATGGCCATTTCGAATCATTCAACGATTCTGGGAAAGACGAGCTCGCCACAATTGCAGAACGGATGAGTCATGACCCCAGTATCAGAATTAAGCAAAAAAGCGCCCAATATACTGAGACTGGAAAAGCGTTGGGCGCCTAATTAGAAAGGAGATTGTCATGTTGAAAAAGTCGATTGCAGTAGCTGCACTGGCCGGCGTCCTTGCGCTTGGGATTGCTGGATGCGGGTCAACGCCCGCTACAAGCGCGAGCCAATCAGGCGGATCGAGCGCCTCGGCCGCAGCAGCAGCGTCTTCGGCGCCAGCTGAGACCTCCCAGGCGAAAGACTTCGACGGATCGAAGTTTTCGGACGCCGGCGAAGGGACCATGATTCTGAGAACCGCCGGCGGCACTAGCGAGGGCGGCAACATCCCAGAGATCGTCGCGAGGCCTGGGTCGATCATGCAGCTCGGACTTGACACCGAAGGCATGGACGGATCCGTGTGCGTCGTTTACGTCGACGGCATCGAGAACATGAAAGTAAACGCCAGCGAGCGTTCTCAGGGCACTCTCACGATTCAGGGATCCGCTGTCGAGGCAGGATTGCACACTGTCGAATTGGTCAAGATGGATGGCGATAAGGCCGTCATCTACAAGAAAGCTCAGTACAAGATGGTGTAAAGAAACAGTTGCGCCGGCAGCCCCCGTTTCACTAGATGCTGCCGGCGCGCGCCTTGAACGCAACCGAAACGGGCACCCCAGTCGTCAATGGCGCACGTCTCAGAAAAGGCAGGACTCATTATAATGGCAACTTCGTCACAACTCAACACCAACACACGAACGACCAGGGTCGCGGTTTACGCTCGTTTTAGCTGCGATAATCAGCGCGATGAGTCGATAGAAGACCAAGTAGCCGGCGCCGAGCGCTACTGCGCCGAGCGCGGTTATGATATCGTCGCAATCTATCCCGATTACGCACTGACCGGAAGAAGCGACGATCGGCCCCAGTTCCTTCGCATGATCGAGGACGCCAAGAAGGGAATGTTCGACACCGTTCTCGTTTGGAAAATCGACCGCTTCGCGCGCAATATGCAAGACCAGTATTACTACGAAAAGATTATCAGCAGCACCGGCGTGCGCCTTGAATCCGTCAAGGAGAGAATCACCGGCAACGGCGTCGACGCAGTTGTCACCAAAGGAACGCTGGCCATCATTGCTCAGGTCAAATCGCTTCAAACTGCAGAGGACACCATGCGCGGCATGCTAGGGAAGGCAAACAAGTGCCAGTACCTTGGCGTGAGCCGGTATGGATACTCGCATAATGGCGACGAGATTACCCTCGATCCCGTCACGGCGCCGATCGCTAGAGAGATTCATACGCGCTACCTAAACGGCGAATCCCAGTCTGACATCCTCGCGTGGCTCAGATCGCTCAACGTGCGCGGCCCTGGCGGCAAGCCGGTCGGCAAGACGTTCTTACGTGGCGTGTTGAAAAACGAAGCATACGCAGGTGTATATACATGGGGTAAGAGGAAGGATGAGCGTGGAAACGTGATCCTTGATCCAGACGGCAAACCGATTCCGATCGTTCGCGTAGAGGGAGGTATGCCGGCGATTGTGACCATGGAGGAGAAGGAAGCGTGCCTGCGACGGCTCCGCTACCACAAGCACGAGAACTCGAAAGCTGACTACATACTTTCCGGCAAGATGTTCTGCGTCGAGTGCGGACAACCGATGCACGGCGAGACGTGCAAGAACCACGCTGGCGTCGAGTTCTGGCGCTACTGCTGCCAGGGCCGGCGCAAGGCGTGCACCGGCGTCTACTGGAAGGAGAGGACCGAGGAGGCCATCGCGAAGACGATCCGCCAGATCCTCACCGAGCCGGGCGTGGCCGAGCTCATCGCCGACGGTTTCGAGCGTTACCGCACGCGCAAGCGGCCGCATGCGTCGATCGATGCCGTTAAGGCAGACCTGAAGGCCATCGGCAAGCAGCGCGACAACCTGATCCAGGCCGTCGAGGACGGCATGCCCTACAAGCACGTTAAGGACAAGATGGAGAAGCTCGACGCCCAGCAGGCTGCAGACGAGCGGAAACTCGCCGAGCTCGAGCGTTCGCAATGCGAGATCACCCGCGCCGACGTGCTGCAGTTCCTCGGGCTCATCTCCCAGGGAGTGCGCACCGACGAGGAGATCCTGAAGGCGTTCGTCTCGCAGGTTTGGGTTTCCGGAGATCGCGCCGTTGCCATCATGAATTTCATTGGCCACGGCGCCTCGCCCTACGAAATCGATTGCCTACTGCAAAAAAACATCGAACCCGCAGGTAAACCGCAGGTTCGAGAAAATAATCTCTGGCTCCCCACCAATGAACGAAAAACGAACCAAAAGACGCCAGTGATCTATACGGTCTCCGGGACGCCCATTGCCCTGCTCGAGCAGGGTTTGGGCATCGTGGCATCGTTGTATGCTGCTTAATTGCCGCGCTTGCGCGCCTCGATGCTGTGGCGGTAAACGCGCCAAGTGCCGCCTTCCTTGTAGCCCTCGAGCGCGCCCTCGTGGAGTAGTTGGTTAACGCGCATGCGAGACACGCCGAGCTCAGCAGCGGCCTCAGTGGCGCCGATCGTCCAGCCCCGATCTGCGTCGGCGTCGCATGCCGCCTTCGCGGCATCGAGGCTCTCGAACATGTGCGCGTCGAACTCGAGGTCGCCTTCGGCGTCGAATACGTATACCATGCCATTGTATTTCGGCGAGGGTTCGCCGTAGGCGTTGAGCACGCTCTCGATATAATGCTCGCTGCCGTCTGCCGCCACGTATACCATCGCCCACCCGCGCTCGATCGCGTCTTTCTGTTGGTTCTCGAGTCTCATGGTAAAATCCCTTCTCGTCAGTTTCGGCTGGCGGGAGCGAGTCTGCTTTGGTCGGTTGGCTCGCTCCCTCTTTACAGTGTAAAGTATACTCCTAATTCTTTACACTGTAAAGTGTAAATCTTTGGATTTAGGCAAAAAAAATGAGGGCACCCGGGGCCATCACCCCAGGTGCCACTTTCATTTTCGGCCGATTTTTAACGTCTGGCTTACATCGTATAGCCGTGTAAGTCAGATGTCTTACTTACTTACTCGAGCAGCTCGTTCACCTTGTCCTGGACGGCCTGGGCGTTGTAGCCCTTCTTGGTGAGCGCATCGATGCGCGCCTCGCCGTTGCCCCACTTGCCGGCGATGACTTCGCGCGCGATCTCGTCGACCGACTTCGTGCCGGCCTTGACCGCGAGCGTCTCGCCGCCGAACTTCACGGCAACGAAACGGCCCTTGAACGTGCCGGAGGCTACCTTGGCCCAGACGTTGCCGTACTTGTTCGTCTTGAGAGCCGTGAGCCGCAGGGCCTTGCCCTTCTTGACCGTGCCGACCACCTGGCCGCTCTTTGAGCTTCTCTTCGTGCGGACGTTGAGGCTCGGATCCGCCAGGACGACGTACTTGATGCCGGCAGTCGACGCGGAAGTCGACGTGCTCGGCGTCGCGGACTGCGATCCGCCCGATACGATCGTGTCGGCCTTGCCGTTGTAGTGCAGGATCCCGTCCCAGCCGTCATAGTAGGCGTGGATGCTCGACTCCTTGCCTGTCTGGTCGCCAGGCTTGCCGTCGATGCCTCCGGTCTCGGAGATTGAGAACTCGCCGAGCAGGTCCGGCTTCGAGCTCGTGCACATGGCGGTGTGCGCGTCCTCGTCGAGGTAAACGTCGCCTCGCTGCGCGATGAAACTCATCGGCTTCCACGAGAAAAGGCCCGATGCCACGAACATGCTGCGCATATCGTACGTCGTGTGACGGATGGTGATCTTGCCCTCGTACGGCGTGCCCTTGAGCGCGAGCTCCCACGCCTCGCAGCACGCCGAGCTGCAGTCGCGGTCGCCCTTCTTGACCTTGATCGTTCCGGCGTCGGTCTTGACCGAGCAGTAGCCGCTCGTGCCGTAGCGCCCAGGCTGGCTGTAGCCGTGCTCGGGACACGTGCACAGGTGCTCCATGATCTGCGCGGCCACGTTCGCGCGGCTGATCGTCACGGCCTTCGCGGCGCTCGACGCGCCGGAGACCGCGAACGTGACAGCGGCTGCAACCTTCGCGACCGCTCCCGCCCTGGCCATGAGGGCCTGCCAGGCAGTCTCCGCGCCGTAGAAGAGGTCGAGATCGAGATCGTCGGAGTAGCCGGGAATGCGGCCCGTGCTGGCGTACTGGAAGATCGTCGGTGATTTCCACGCGCCGAACGGGCTACCGTCTGTCCATGGCTTGTGGTTGAAGCCAGTGCGGTTGTAGTTCGGGTACTGGGCGACCCACAGCACGTAGCCGGCCTTGACGAGCGCTGACCAGTCATACTGGTTGCAGACGCCCTTGCTCATGTAGATGCCGGGTTTGACGCCGGTCTTCGCGTAGACGCGGTCGCACCACGCCTTGGCCCACTTCGGCCCGAGGGCGATTGCGCCTGCCTCCCAGTCGAGCCAGAGCGTAGCCACGCCGACGTAGCTCTTGACGGCCGCGACGAAGTAGTCCGCCTCGGCCTGAGCCGTGCCCGCGCATCCGACCTCTCTGGCGTAGTGGTAGCAGCCGAGCAGCTTGCCGGCAGCGCGAGTGGCCGCCGCATGCTTCGCGAAGTGCGGGTTCTTGTACCCGGTGCCGCCGGTGGCCTTGACGATGATGAACTTCGTGGTGCTCATCTTCTTCGGCACGAGCTCCGCCTGGTAACTCGCGATGTCGATACCGTCTA
>Ga0310690_10005064_pt1 | contig 18189 bp, 10 predicted proteins | sample AusTroGonzalo_MG_2_FD_207661 | JGI IMG/M metagenome (GOLD analysis project Ga0310690, IMG submission 207661) | Bovine rumen microbial communities from tropical cattle in Woodstock, Queensland, Australia - Gonzalo_04 (v2) (version 2) | ecosystem: Host-associated > Mammals > Digestive system >...
AACTTTCCCTATATACGTAGTCAACTGCTGTAATGCCAGTGGCTCGTCGTCGATAGCTAATACTCTTATCATAGTGGTAATGTAAGTGTTACGGTATATGTATCTGTCCCGTCGTTCAGATCGAGGGTATAGTTCTTTCCATAGATGAGGTCGAGGCGTTGTTTTACGTTCTTGAGACCCACGCCGCCATGCTTATCCTCCTCCGCAGGCATCTTGCTGTTCTTGCAAATGAAGTTGATCTCGTGGTCGCTGGTCGTCATAGTGATGTCGATAAACGACTCCTGACGGTAACTGACACCATGTTTAAAAGCATTCTCCACAAACGTGATGAACATCAGTGGCGGCACTTCCTTGTTAGGCAGCGAGTCGGGCGTCTTCACGCTGATCTTCACCTTGTCAGTATAGCGCAGTTTCATCAGGGTGATGTAGTTCTGCAGGAAGGCGATTTCGCGGTCGAGTGGCACACCAGCCTTATTGCCCTCATAGAGCACGAAGCGCATCATCTTCGAGAGTTCAAGAATGGTTGTCTTAGCCTTCTCGGGGTCTATGTCCACAAGGGCGTGGATGTTGTTGAGCGTGTTCATGAAGAAGTGGGGGTTGATCTGATACTTCAGATACTCCAGTTGCTGCTCCAGGTTCTCTTTCTCGAGTTCGGCCAGATGTTTCTGGTCGCCCCGCTGTTTGAAGTAGAGTTTCACGCCTAAGTTCATGCCCAGCATCAGGATGAGAATCACGAGCGAGATGATGTCGTGCTGCCCCATGATGATGGGGGCGCGTTCATCTTTGAATCTGCGCTCACGGAAGCGACGCGGCCCATCGTTGCGCGCCTCGAACTTGGCAATGCTGACGGAATCGGGCATTGGTGGAGGCCCGTCGAAGTCGTCCTCCTCAAAATCAGGTGGCAGGGGTGGACGTTCGCCATTGAAATCAGGGCGCTCGCCTTTAAAGTCGGGGCGCTTCTCTCTGAAATCAGGACGTTTCTCTCTGAATTCAGTTCTGAATCCTCTATTTCTGAAATTAGGACGGTGGTTGTACTGATAAACCTGAAAGATCACCACGATGATCAGACACAGACTGAGATACCATACTTTCTTCTGACGATACACCAGCAACGGGGCCATCAGGTGGTTATGAATCAGAAAGACAACGAAGAACACGGCATATTGTTTCCATACCGTGAATATCTCGTTCCAGTCAAAAGCTATGTCGGTATTGCTGGTGCGAATGGCCAAACTCAACACTGGTGCTATGAACAGCATGGTCCACAGCACCAGGTAAATGATTACCTCTTGGCGTTTATCTTTCTTGAACGACATGTCCTCCCTTAATAACAAGGCCCTTCTTGCGAGTACCCTTTGGCAGACGACGACCATTCAGATCGTAGACAACCTCGTCGCCGTTGGAATCGAAGGCATTCGTCTTAACGGTGTTGATGCCAGTAGCGGCGTTCTCGAGAACGTTGGCTGTATTGAAGTCCTTTGTACCGCCAGTGATGGAGATGGTACCATCGGTCTGGATGCAGTAACTGCCTACCGAGGTGATGGAGAGTGTGCCACCAGTCATGTAGAAGTTGCCGCTGTCCTCATCCTCATGGTTGGTCTTGACACCCGTGGGGTTGGTGGCATCCTTATATTCCACCTCTATGCCGTCATCATCGGCACTGCTAATGTTGATGGTGCCGCTCTGCATCAGGAAATACTGCTGACAGTGGATGGCATCCTTCTTGGCACCCGATACGTTGATGGTGCAGTTCTTAACCGTGAGATACTCTTTGCTGTAGATGGCGTGGCGGATGTTGCTGCTGATGTTGAGCGTGCCCTTGCCCACGAACTCTGTGTGACCCTTGCAATGGAAACAACCCTTCGAATCGAGGTTGGAAGATCCATCGGCCAGAGTGTTGGTGGTACCGTTTGCCAGACTCACCTTAATACGCTTGCCGTTCTTGATGTGGATGGCTGTGGAGTCGGGATTGGTGAGTGTGAGTCCATCGAGCACCAAAGTCGACTTGTAACTGCCCTCCATGAAGAATTCTCCGTTCGAAGAGGAGCCTTTCAGGGTATAGAGTATCTCGCCGACCTTTTCGCTGACGTTATCGCTCTGAATCAGTTTAACGTGTGATGAAGTGCCTGACGAGCAGGTAACGTAACTGCTGATGTTGCTGGCAATCTCGACCTTAGCCGTACTGCCATCATAGGTTATAACTACATTATTGTCATCAATAGCGTTTGCAGAAAGAGTCGCCAGCAGTGTGGCGACGCCTAGTAATAGTTTTCTCATTATTATTATATTAAACACTTGATATTTGGCAACAAAATTACGTCTTTTTTTATTAAGTCATCACAATGACTTGCTCTTTTTTATCTTTTTTAGTAATTTTGCAGTCCGTTTTCAAGATAACAAATAAGAAAGATGACAACATTGACATTTAAACCGAAACTGTTTTCGACATTAAGGCATTACGACCGTCGGCAGTTTACGACGGATTTGCTGGCAGGTATTATTGTGGGTATTGTAGCCCTGCCGCTGGCCATTGCCTTTGGTATTGCGTCAGGTGTGACGCCTGAGAAGGGTATTATCACTGCCATCGTGGCAGGACTCATCGTTTCCGTATTCGGAGGCTCGAAGGTGCAGATTGGTGGACCAACAGGTGCCTTCATCATCATTATCTACGGTATTATACAGCAGTATGGTTTCGAGGGATTGACCATTGCCACGCTCATGGCGGGTGTGTTCCTCATCATGTTTGGTGTACTCCATCTGGGAACTATCATTAAGTATATCCCTTATCCCATCGTGGTGGGCTTTACCAGTGGTATCGCTCTCACCATCTTCACCACTCAGATCAAGGATCTCTTCGGACTCACGATGGCCTCTGTACCCAGTGATTTTATTGAGAAATGGATAGCCTATATCGGTTCGTTGCCTACTATCGACCCCTGGAGTGCCGGTGTGGGTATAGGCTCTGTGGCTGTGATTGCCCTGTGGCCTAAGATCGCTAAGTTCAATAGTGTGCTGAAGAAGCTCCCAGGCTCGCTGATTGCCATTATCCTGATGACGATTGCGGCTCTGCTGCTGAAACAGTATATGGGTGTGACGACGGTAGAGACCATTGGCGACCGTTTCTCTATCTCGAATCAGCTGCCTGGTGCCCAGGTGCCTGTGCTCACGTGGGATGTCATCAAGGGCCTGGTGTCGCCTGCCATTACCATTGCCATCTTAGGCGCTATCGAATCGTTGCTTTCTGCCACGGTGGCCGATGGTGTCATTGGCGATCGTCATTGTTCCAATACTGAGCTGATAGCCCAGGGTCTGGCTAACCTGGCCTCGCCCATCTTCGGCGGTATCCCTGCCACAGGTGCCATCGCCCGTACCATGACCAATATCAACAACGGCGGACGTACGCCTGTGGCTGGTATCGTGCATGCCGCCGTGCTGCTGCTCATCTTCCTGTTCCTCATGCCGCTGGCACAGTATATCCCCATGGCCTGTCTGGCTGGTGTGCTGGTCATTGTGAGTTATAACATGAGTGGCTGGCGCTCGTTCTTCTCTATTATGAAGAATCCTAAGAGCGACGTCATCGTGCTTTGGGTCACCTTCCTGCTTACGGTCATCTTCGACCTCACCATTGCTATCGAGGTAGGTTTGATCTGTGCTTGTCTGCTGTTCATGCGTCGTATGGCTGAGACTACCGATGTCAAGGTGGTTAGCGATGAAATTAATCCAGAGGAGGAAGACAGCGACTTCCAGATGGGTAATCTGGAGCATCTCACCATCCCTGAGGGTGTGGAGGTTTACGAAATTAATGGTCCCTATTTCTTCGGAGCTGGTAACAAGTTCGAGGAGATTATGGGTGCCCTGCGCCATCAGCGTCCAAAGGTAAGGATTATCCGTATGCGTAAGGTGCCGTTTGTGGACTCTACAGGTATCCATAACCTGACGAACCTCTGCTTGATGTCGCAGGCCGAGGGTATCCAGGTGGTGCTCTCTGGTGTCAACGATCGTGTGCAGGCTGTTCTCCACAAGGCAGGCTTCGATGCCATGCTCGGCGAGGAGAATATCTGCTCGCACATTAACCTCGCCCTTGAACGAGCCAAACAGTTAGTTTAACATAAAAGCCTCGCCGGTTGGCGGGGCTTCCATTATCTTATCCTTCTTCCACTTGCTGATGCGATTTCGTACAGAAAGGAATTTGTTGCGATGTTGCATTGTTGCATAAGGAGTATAATAGGTAGTATTTAAGATAGATAAATATTTTCTATTTATCATAATCTCAAATTATACTTGTAATCCTACTCCGTTAGGGTAGGTGGATAGTCCTTATGCAACATTGCAACAATGCAACACGGCAACATTTCGCCCTGAATGGTGGTAATAATATTTGCTTATGTAAAATAAATTTGTTTTTTGTGATGTGCTGTTTTGCGTTGCGTCAGGCCCATTTTTGATGGCTCGGAATACCCTGTTTATGGGCGTTTTAGATGGCAGAGACTTTACTCCGAGTAAAGTTCGACTTTCCTCCGATGAAACCTCCATTTTAGACTATCCAAACTTCCAGCAAGAATAGTCCAAGCCCACGCTGAGAATAGTCCTCATTTGGGATGATTTTGTTGTGTATGAATAATTCGGAATTTGTATAAATCTCTTTATTAAAAACTACAAATTCATCAATAAGTTAAATAAAGAAAGCCCGCCAAACGGCAGGCTTCTTTATTGATTTATTGCATGTCGTAAACCACTTGCATGAGTTGTTTTCCGAGGTCGTCAGCCTGCTCCATGGTCTGGGCCTCGCTGTAAACGCGGATGATAGGTTCCGTATTCGACTTTCGGAGGTGGACCCAACGGTCGGGAAAATCGATCTTCACACCATCGATATCGTTGACGGTTGCTGTATTATCCTTGGCAAACATCTCCTTTACCTTCACAAGGATGGCGTCGACATCGGTCTCTGGGGTGAGATCGATGCGATTCTTGGCAATCTGATACTCTGGGAAGGCGGCACGGAGCTCACTGACCTTGCAGCCCTTCTGTGCCAAAGAGGAGAGGAACAGGGCGATGCCTACCAGGGCATCGCGACCGTAATGGCTCTCAGGATAAATGACACCACCATTACCCTCGCCACCAATCACAGCGCCTACCTCTTTCATCTTGGTAGTTACGTTAACCTCGCCTACTGCAGCAGCGGTGTACTTACCACCATGCTTTTCAGTCACATCGCGAAGCGCGCGGGTTGAAGAGAGGTTTGAAACAGTGTTACCTACGGTATGGCTCAGCACGTAATCGGCTACTGAAACGAGTGTGTACTCCTCGCCGAACATGGTGCCATCTTCGCTGATGAAGGCCAGACGATCCACATCGGGATCGACCACGATACCAAGATCGAAACCGCCCTGCTTCATCTTATCCATGATGCCCTGGAGGTTCTTCTCAAGGGGTTCTGGGTTGTGGGCGAAGTCGCCAGTGCACTCGCCATTGAGAATCTCGAAGTCTACACCCAGTGCTTTGAACAACTCAGGCAGGATGATGCCGCCTACAGAGTTGATGGTATCTGCGCAGACACGGAACTTGCGTGCCTTGATGGCCTCTACATCGACGAGCTTGAGTGCAAGCACAGAGTCGATGTGACGCTGGTTGAAGCTGTCGTCGATGGTGCAAGAGCCCAACTTGTCGACCTCTGCGTAGTTGAAGTTCTCCTCCTCAGCCATACGGAGTACCTCAGCACCATCAGCGGCTGTCAGGAACTCACCCTCGCGGTTGAGCAACTTCAGGGCGTTCCACTGGCGGGGGTTGTGAGAGGCAGTAATGATAATACCACCATCGGCACCAGCCATACGAACAGCCAATTCAGTGGTAGGTGTAGTGGCATAACCGATATCGATAACATCGTAGCCCATGCCCATGAGGGTGCCCACAACAACGTTGCGCACCATCAGGCCAGAGATACGTCCGTCACGACCGACAACAATCTTATGACCTCCGATAAACTGGGCATAAGCTGTGGTGAACTTTACAATGTCTAAGGGGTTCAGTGTGTCACCGGTCTGTCCGCCAATAGTACCACGGATACCGGAGATAGATTTGATTAATGTCATATATCTCTAACTTCTAATATCTGAATTCTAAATAAGAAATTACGATTCGCGTTGGAAGGTAACCTCGTAATAATATGGCTTTACATTGCTGGAAGCAGAAGCATGGCCCTGGGAGTGTGGTACAATCAGGCGTACCTTGGCACAGTCCTCATTAGGAGATTGTGGACGGCCTACCTTGATATAAGGCATGGGAACAAGCCATCCGGCAGGTACGGTAGCACCATAAATGCTGTACATCATACCTTCTGTAAAGCTGGCTTTGTAAGAACCGCTGGTACGAGACACGCTCATGAGGTCAGGGATGGCAACCAGATTCTTGCCATAATACTTCAACATGTTGTTATTGTTGCAGATACTAAGGGTATCGTTCATGATGTCGAACTCCTCGAAACGACAAACCAGACGGGTTGACTCACCATCCTGCAGAACGGTGCCACATCCCTCGCGTTCAATCTGCATGTATACACCACTCTTGTCGAGCTTCACGAACTCGTTACGATCGAGGTTAGTGGTTTGCCCCTGATTATTAAACTGGTCTTCGGAGATGACGAGAATGGAATGGTCGGAGATGTATTTTGCAATGGCATTGCGCTCCTTCTCCTTCTTGTCGCCGTAAGTCTCGTAATCGTTACAGCTGGCAAGCACGCCCATCATGGCTATCAATATAATGAGATACTTCTTCATAACGGGTGCAAAGGTAAGCAAAAAAGGTGAAAAGCAAGCGGCTTTTCACCTTTTTAACTTATCTGCGTAGGCTCTCACGGCTTTGTTGACAATCTCGACAGCCTCTTCCATTGTGCCATTGATACGGCCTCCAGAGGCATTCAGATGTCCTCCGCCATTGAAGAACTCGCTTGCCATCAGATTACAGGGGAAATCATCGACAGAGCGAAGGCTTACCCATACCAGACGGGGCTTGTCGGCATCTTCGCGAAGAGAGATGGAGAGTTTGAGTCCCTTGATCTGCTGGGGAATGTTTACCAGTCCCTCTGCGTCGCCCTTGATGAAGTTAAAACGCTTCTGTTCCTCCTTGGTCAGGGTGTAGTAAGCAGCATGATATTCTGGCAGATACACCAGTTTCTCATACATCACATATCCCATCAGGCGCAAACGGTCTTCGGAGTAGTTGTGATAAACGTTACGGTAGATCTTGTCCTTATTGATATGTTTTGTAAGCAGTTCGCCAATGATATAGTAAATCTCGCAGCGGGTGCTGTTCCAAAGGAATCCGCCTGTATCGGTCATCATGCCGCAATAGATAGGCGTGGCAAAGTGCTTGTCGAGTTGCTCGAAACCACCCATCTGCCAAACGATGCGGAAAACCAGTTCGCAGGTGCTGCAGGCCTCAGGGTGGGAGATGGTAAGCACGGCAGGAACATCTGGATTCAGATGGTGATCGATGAGCACACGAGGGGCAGGAGAACTGATCAGGGCCTGTTCCATCTCCTCAACCCGGCTGGACGTGTTGTAGTCGAGACAGAAAATGAGATCGGCAATCTTGAAAAGCATATCGCACTTCTCCTGATGCTTGTCGTAGCGGATAATTTTCTCTGTATTAGGCAGCCACAATAAGAAGTCAGGATACTGATCGGGCACGATGACTGTAGGCTCCTTGCCTCTGGAACGCAGATATTCTGCCCAGCCTAAGGAGGAACCAATAGCATCGCCGTCAGGACTCTTATGACAGGTGATGATGATGTTCTCTGCATGAGAAATCAGCTGGTCCAGTTGAACCAGCTGATCCTGTGTTAAGATGTCTATATTCACTTTTTACCTTTTTACTTTTTTACCTTTAAAAAAGTTTATTGGGATATACACCCTCGTCAACAAGCTGCTTGATGCGGGCTACGGTAGCATCGCGATCGGCGGCATAGGTCACGCCAAACCACTTACTGGTGGTATCGAGGACCTCGACAGTGGCTGTACCCTCGTTGATAAGCTTGTTGACCATCAAGGGGATAAAGAACTCTGCCTTCAGGTTCTCCATGTTCTTCGGATCGCTGAGGAACTCCTTGAAGTATTCCTCTGAGTATTCGAAGTAGTCGGGGGTGAAGCCCCACATGTTCATGGATACAGGGGTGTTATCCTCAACAACCACCCACTTGCCGTTCTCGTCCTTATAGCGGATGGGCTCTGCGGCAGCACCAGCATTTGAACCGTCCTCGGCGCAACGTACAATCTCAGTGCGCTCCACAACGGTGGTGAGATGTCCCTTCTCGTTCTTTGAGCAGATGCCACGAGCCACGGTGCCATTCTCAGAAAGGGTGTTGCCTACGCGGAAACCTACCATGGCATACTGGTTCTTGGCGCCCTCAGGCAGATTTGCCAGATACTTACCGATGACCATGAAGGCATCGCGGTTGTAGAAATCGTCGCAGTTGATGACGCAGAACGGCTCCTTGATAACATCCTTACCCATCAGGACGGCATGGTTAGTACCCCATGGCTTCTGACGGCCTTCGGGAACGCTGAAGCCTGCGGGCAGGGCATCGAGTGCCTGGAAACAGAGCTCGCACTTCACCTTACCCTCGTACTTGGCGAGAATCTGTGTGCGGAACTGCTCCTCAAAGTCCTTACGGATGACCCACACGATTTTGCCGAATCCGGCCTGGATAGCATCGTAAATACTGTAGTCCATGATGGTCTCACCATTAGGGCCTAAACCATCGAGCTGCTTCAGGCCGCCATAGCGACTTCCCATACCTGCTGCAAGCAGAAAAAGAGTTGGTTTCATAATCTTATTATATTAGAGTTTCAAAATTTGTGTGCAAAGATACTAAAAAGATTTGGATTAAGGCGCGTATTAACGCGCCTTAACATTAGAACGGATAGCCGATGGCGAAGTTAATGGTCTGCGCATCGCGGAAACGAGGTATGTTGAAGTAACCCGAGCGGCCCGTATCATAAGGACAATGAAGGACGAATCCCCAGTCGACACGCACGACGAGGAATCCTAAGTCATAGCGCAGTCCGAAGCCAGTGCCAAGGGCGATGTCGTTGAAGAACTCAGAGGCCTTGAACTTCGACTGATCCATCCACATATTGTACTGTAGCATGGCTTCCTTATCTTCTGGGTCCTTTGCCTTACTTATTTCCTCGTCAGTGAAGAAGTCGGTACTGAGGTCCCACACGTTGCCCGCATCGAAGAATAAGGCGCCATGGAGATTGCCAAAGAGTGGCATACGGTATTCCAGATTGGCAACGAGCTTCGACTCGCCGTTTCGGAATACGTAGTTGAACTGGCGGTTCTTCAGGTCAAGATCGTAAAAGCGTCCGGGACCGATCTCTCTGACGCTGAAGGCACGGATGCTGTTGGCGCCACCGACATAGAACCTCTCACTGAAGGGCGCATCTTCGCTGTTGCCGTAGCTCCAGATGATGCCGGCATTCAGGTGCGCCACTAACTTGGATGCTATGCCTATTGACCAGGTCTTGGTCAGATCGGTCTCCAGCCTGAGGAACTGGGAATAGGCCGTCTTGAAAAGCTCCTTGTCCTTCTCGTTGAATTTCCTGCCACAGGCCATGTCGACGAGCGATACCAGGTTGCCAGCCTCCTCGACGGTGGTTTCCCAACGGATGGGGTGGCGCAGGGAGGTAGGACTGGTGTAGATATAGGTGTAGCGCATCTTTGGGATGAAATAGTCGTCCATCGCAGCGGCCAGATACAGATTCTCTACAATCAGGGAGTCGTATTTCTCCGTGGTACTGTTCTTGAACTGGTATTTTACCGTGAGTGGCGAAAACTCATGACGGCTGCTCTCCGATGTCTGCCAGCGATAGGTCCATTCACCGGAAACCACATGCATCTTATAGTAGTCAGGACGGCGAATGACGTCGGTTGAGACTTTCGCATAGGTGGTAGGTGGTGCGTAGAAACGGCGGCGACGGGGGCGTCCGTTGTTATCTCGGCGGATGCGGTCGCTGAAGAAAGGCGCAATGATGCGGGGGAACTCGATAGAGGCATCGGCACCGTATTCATAGGTACTGGTACTGCTGCCTCCGCTACTCTGCCATTGATAGGCACCATGTAGGTTGATGTCGAGTTTCTCGGCTCCCCGGAAGAGGTTGCGCTTTGTGAAACCGATCTTGGCCTCAGGACCATAACGGCCGTTGGTACGTCCGATGGCATTAGCCTCGAAATAGAAGTCGTAAGGCTTGTCGAACGTGCAGGTCAGGCGCAAATCGAGGGTATCAGTCTCTGGTCGGGGGGTAAACTGGAAATCGGTACTGCTGAATACACCTGTAGCATTGATCTTGTTGGCGGATTCGAGATACCGGTCGTAGTTAAACTCTTGTCGGGGGCGCAATCGGAGGTTCCTCAATACGACAGCAGGGCGTATGGGTGAGTGCTTGCCATTGAAATGAATGGTAAGATGACGGCGCTGGATGGAGTCCGTCATCTGCTCACGGAACGACTTGCGGAACTGTACGTCAATATGACCAATATACCATTTGTGCAGGGCCTCCGACGGTAGACCTTCGGCCAACTGGAATCGCAGTTGCGTCTTGTTCTCTACGGCAAAGGTGTCGGCCAGGTAAGAGGCGTAGTTGGGATTATAATAATAGTAACCATTGTTGCGCATGAGTGTACTGATACGGGTACGCTCTCCATCGAGGTTGGTAATGCTGAAGGGCTCGCCGGTCTTGATGAGGCTCTCCTCGCGGGTGGAGTCGATGAGCTGGTTCATGGCCTCAGGAAAATTCCTGTGGCTCACGGAGTCGAGGGTAAACAGCGAGTCGAGATGAATGGTGTAACCCACCTTGCACTTCTTGGGATTCTTCTGCGTGATGTTCTCGTAATTCACGTAACCGCGGAAATAGCCATAGTTGCGGAGTACACTCTGCGCCACGGAGGCACGGAGGGCAGGGTTCATCTGACTCATCAGCACAGGGGGCTTGCCGAAACTCTTCACCATCCACTTGGCAAAGCCCGACTCCTTACCTATATATTTATTATATACCCAGAGGTGCCACGACCAGGGAACCGTGTAGTAACTGCTGCCGAAGATGGAGCCGTTAGGTTCAGTGGCCAGGGCGGCCTCCATCTCTTCTTTCATCTTGTCGAGATGGTCTTCGTAGGGGGAGTCGTCGGGCTCATCTTCATAGGTGATCTTGGTCAGCCCCGCAAAGAGCTGCTCGCCCTCAGGGATGTTCTTGGTCATGGAACAGGAGGTAAAGAGGAAGATGGAGGAAGATAAAAGGAGACAGAAGGAGATAGAGGACAATAGTCTGGCTACAGACCGTCTTTGCCTGCAAGTCATTTGTCTTCTATCTTCTTCTATCTTCCTATAATTTCTTCTATCTTCTTTCATCTCTTTGCTCTATTATCTTTATACTATCTATTCTGATGGAGTCAGTTTTAATACTGTCGCGCCGGAGTGTTGGTTGGCGCATGGGCATGGGCTGAGGCTGTTTCTTCCAGAAACGGAAGATGTCCCAGAAGTTGTCGAGCTTTCTGCGCCATATGAAACCTGCGCCATACTGGCTGGTGTAGCCTTCTAACCAGTCGTAAACGTTCTGCTGGTAGAACAACTTGAGGTTCTGCGTCCCTTCCTGATTCAGTCGGTATTCCATCGATACATTGTCGAAGAACGACTGCTTCTGTCCCTGTTGCAGGGCATCGCCAGTGGCCAACAGTCCACCAATCTCTATCTTCAGGCGGTTGTTGAATAAGCGCTTAGAGAACTGGAATGAGTAGTCGGTGGTCTCCTCGCCTGTACGGGTGACGGAGTTCTCGATGCCAAAACTGATGTCGACGGTCTTCAGGGCCGAACCGGCAATATTGTTGATCTCGCTCTGCAGGAAGGCGTTTAAGGCGTTGTTCATGGAGAAGTTTCCTGTATTTCCGCCATTCAGGTACATGCCCGTAGTCAGCATGGCGACAGCGATTTTTCCTCGCTCCTCATCACCCATGGAGTTCAGCTCTGTGTTGACCTTGGTATCCTCAGGTGCCTCTATGATGAACTTGAGTCCCATGTCGTTGAGTGTCTTGGTGATTTCTACACCACAATCGAAGGCCACGCTACGGGTGGCACCGCTCTCATCGCTAACGGTGGCTTTAGTACGTTCTGTGGCTGTGATGTTCAGCTTCGGGTTCATCGGATCGCCTGTAAACTCTACGTAACTGCCTTCCGTCACGGTGAAGGTCTTCAAAGGAATCACGGGCAGTGAGTATTTCATCTCTCCGTTGGTCAGGGTGTAACGTCCGGTGAGGTTAATGCCTTCAGAGTAGTATCTCATGCGGAGGTCGCCACCACCCGTCAGGTCAACATAATTGCTGGCGTCGACATTCAGGTCGCAGACGATGTGAGCGCCTTGTGCCACGTTGATGGTCAGATCGGCATCCAATCCCGAGGGAGTAGGACGACTGACAACGGTCAGGGTGGAGTCGCTGAAGTCGGTAAACTTTACCAACTCGTCGAGGCGATTATCCTGTGAGAGGGGAGAGTCGAGTAACAGGTAGGTCATGTCGGTAGATCCGAGCACGTCGAGTCGACCACGCATGTTCAAAGCCTCTAAAGGTCCCTGCACACGGGCCATGAAATTGACGAATGCCTTTCCCCACGCGATAGACTTTGGCTCTCGCTTGGCATTGATCAGCATGAGGTTACGGGCTCTCATCCTGAGGTCGGTTGTGATATTGTCGAGATTTGAGAAGTCCACATGGCCCATCAAGTTCAGAGGCTCGTCGTTATAGGCATAGAGTCCGTAGTTCTCAATGAGCAGCTTAGAGTCGACGATACGCACGGGGTCGTTGTCCATTCGCATCCTCACACCATAAGGTATGCTGACGAGATAGGCTGAGTCGACAAATAGTTCTCCGTCGACATCGGAGTGAGCCGTGGTTCCTTTGATATGAAGTTGTCCCTCTGCAAAACCTTCGAAACCTACAATCTGGTCGGGAATGAAACCGTTGGCTATCGACAGTGGGAAGCGTGTCATGTCGAGCGTGGCGTCGATATAGCCTTCGCCCTCGTTATGATAAGTACCACTCAGCAGTCCGAACTCCTCATCGTCGAGCATCAGTCGGGCTTCGATGGCATGGGCGTCTTCCTCTTTCTTCAGATAGACGAGCTCCGTGCTGATATTGCCGATAGGTGAACCCTCGTAGGTCATATTCCTGACAGCCATGTCGGAGGCCACGGATATATGACCGTCGTGATCCTGCAGGATATGATAGTCGCCATTGAGCGATCCCGTGATACGTGGCAGATAAGGAATGACCGAGGTTACCTCACCAAGGTCGAGACGGTTTACGCTGACGGTCAGATCCTGAAGCATTGTAGAGTCTTGGTTCTCGGTATAGAGTTTCAATCCCGTCTTGTCGTCGGCTATCAGGTCAACCTTTGCCTGAATCTTCTTGTCGGTCCCCAGGAATATGTAGTTATCCTTGTTCAGGTTAAACTCCTTGAATCCTAACGTCGGACGGTCGGGCATCAACTTAAAGCGTATGCCTCCTTGTTCCATCTCGGCTGTGGCACCCAGGCGCACACCCATTTTACCATGACTGTCATAGTAACGCAATCCAGCCAAGGCCCCGTGTTCATGGATATGTCCATCAATGAGGGTATTAAACACAAACTGCGGATTTTTCTTGTTGTTGCGAATCTGTCCCTGATAGCTCAGACGCTCGCCCTTCTGTGTCAGGTTCAGGCGGATGGTGTCGATGCGGGTGCTGTCGTAGTTCAGCGAGTAAAGATGACTGGTGCCGTTGATGCCCGTGATAGGGGAGGTGTCCACATCGATAAGCAGTTCCTTGAAGTCGATGTTCTGCCTGCTTTTCAAAAGATCGGCAATGGGATTGTTGCGCTTGCTTTCAATGTGGAGTTTCATGGTGGGCAAGAGTCGTTTGATAGCGGGCTGGTCGATAACCTTTTGGTCGAACTGCGCTGTCATGGAATCGCCTAATATCTCCAGTTGCTTCAGCAGCCGCTCATAGTCGCCGCTGGCGTCGAGTTTTACGATGAAATCGCCACTCTGTGCACGCACGTAGGTGGTGTCGGGACGTGTCTTCACTAATATACCCACTTTCTCGGGATGATAGGTGTTCTCAGCATCCTGGAAGTACAAATCTGTCAACAGTCCGCTGACAGAGTGGGTTAGTTTCATGTCCGACTGGATATTCAGGTCGCCCTTCAGTCCGATAACGAGGGGTTTGCTTGCCAAGCGCATCCTGAACAGATCGGCCTTTGCGAGATCGGCGCTCATGGTGGCATCGATGTTCTTGCTATTCAGTAGTGCGTCAATACCAATGCTACCGCTAAATAATTCATTGTGGCCTGTAATCGAAGTTTTTCCTCTGCCATTCTGCAGGTTTGCTTGGGCGGTGAGGTCTGTCAGGTTCCAATGGCCGTAGTGCAACTGTGTGATCTTGGCATCAGCGGTAAGATGACTTCTGTTCGACAGGAAATCAGTACCATAGCCCTTAGCCTTCATGATGGAAGAAACCGTATAGATAGAATCCTTAGGCATGAAACGGTGCAGGTTCAACTGGCTCACCTTGATATCAGCATCATAGGTCATGTTCCTGGTCACCATGTCGCCCTTGGCATTCACGGGTATGCTGGCGTGCCCCTTCAACTTTACAGTGCCTTTACCGTCGCGAAGGGTCAGGTTAGTATCGTATTTGGTGCCTTCTGCCTTCAGTGTTCCGTCGAGGGTTATCCCGTTAGGAATTCGATAGTTCTTCGATAGTTTCGGATCTACGAGGGCTGTCATGAAATTGATATCCTGAGCTATGGCATTGAGTTTGATGTCGGCCTTCATCTTTTGTAAATCCGTCACGTTGCCAATGGTACCGTTTGCCGTCAGCTGTAAGGCTGTAGGCAGATTGACTACCAGTCCTGTGAAATCCAGATTCTGCAGGTTGCCGTTCAGCGAACCCTTGATGCTCAGCGGATGGTTGGGATAGCGCTGGATGAATTTCTGAGGCATGTCGCCTATGAATTGCATCAGGTCCTGCTTGCCTATCTGTGCATTCAGTCGGGCTTTCATCTTGCCAGGGTTCTCATCATTGAAGGTGTTGAAGTCTAAGGCCAATTCACCTTCCACATCAGAGTCTGCCGTCGACAGTTTCAGCCTTGGCATATCCACACTCGTAGAGTCAACCCTGATCTCACCAGCCAGTTGGGTGAACGATTGCTTCAGCTCATTATTATATATAAGGTGTCCGTTGCGCCAGTCCAGATCGGCTATCTGATACAGACTGTTGCCAATGTCGATAGTGGCGCCACGGGCTACAGCCTCTCCCATGTGGGTCTCGATATCGATGGAGTCCTGGGGCAGATGCAATTTCAAGTTGGTATTGCTGAAACAGAGACTATCCGCATTAATGATCCATTTGACGGGAGTTGAGGTAGTATCCACCGCAGCCGTGTCAGTGAGATTAATGTCCAACCACCCATCATGCATTCTGGCGCCGTTTACGATAGCGGTCTCCTTGTCGAGGTCGATGCCCTTTGATGCGAGCCATAACTCCTGGAACGCGCCCTTGATGCGTACGTTGCTGATGAATCCGTTGGTGTTGACTTTGGCTTGTTGCAGCGATAACTCGTTGATGATAACCTGTTTATGGAATAAAGGCTTCAGACGTACGTCGACCACCAACTTCCCAATGTCGGCAATGGTATCAGTAACATTGGGTAATGAGTCGTTTGGATGCAGGGCACGGAAACCTTCCAAACCAAGATTCAAGGGAAACTCCAGACAGACATGCTCTACCGTAATCTCCATCCCCGTCTTTTCTGAGGCAATGGCAGCAATCTTCTTGACCGCCCAGTTCTGTACGGGCGGTAAGTAGAGTAGCACGGCGAGTATCATAAACAGCAGAATGGGGGTGATCACCGCAATCCCAATCCACTTGACGATTTTCTTCATCAACAATCGTATTGACGCTGCAAATATACGATAATTCTACGAAAACCCATCATTTCTCTCCAAAAATATGTTGGTTTTCCTTTAGATAGGGCACGCAATGGCGTATTTGCACGGGGAGCGTCTCTGTGTTGAGAGCGTCGGACGTGATTCTAAGGCGAACGATACAGGCTTCAGCATTAACGGGATGTGTGGGGTCGAAGATGAAATTTCCGATGCTGTAGTAGATAGGTTTGCCTCGAAAGGTTTCGATGGTCTGTAGGGTATGGGTGTGGTGGCAGATGAGGGCATCGGCCCCGGCGAGGATCAATTGGTGGGCCTCCATCCGCTGACGTGGTACAGGCTTCAGCGTATGTTCACCTCCCCAGTGGAGCGATACGATGATGACTGCTGTAGAGTCGGCCTTCCGCAACTGGAATACACGTTGCATCAGCGAGTCCATGGGCTCCTGACTCACGCAAGGCTTGTCCTTAAGGTACGCATAGTTCTCGAGGGCGAGACGTAAGGAAGGCACCAGCCACACTTTTCTTGGCGACGAAGCCAACAGTACAGGCTCCGAAGCTTCTTGCATGTTTCTCCCAGCACCCAAAGGCACCATCCCCGCAGCCTCTACATTCCGCTTGGTGTCCAGGAGTCCCTCGCGCCCTTGGTCTATTGAGTGGTTGTTGGCCAGATTCAGATGGGTGATGCCGTGTTGCTTCAGAGTGTCGAGCCACTCTGGCTCGCTTCGGAAGATGTATTGCTTGAATACAGGCGAATCGATCTTTGTAGCAGGACATTCCAGATTGCCCACCACAACTTGGGCAGAACGAAATACGGAGTCGATACCATCAGAAAACAGATGGTCCACTCCGTGAAGGTTAATCACACGGCGCACCCCCCTGTCCAACAGGATGTCGCCTGTGAATACAATGTTGAGTGTATCAGCGCCAAAGGCCGATACACTCAACAATAGACTAACAACCAGAGCTATAGAAGAATTCCTCATTTGCCTCTGGCATCTTGTTCAGTGGCACGATGATGCGCTTCATCCATTCGGGCACGCCCTTACGCGCATTCTTCTCCAACTGCTCCTGCCACTCCTCATCCGTGAGACGGGGCTGGTTGATAGGTTGAATGAACTCACGATAGCTCAATACAGATCCACGTGTGAGATACAGATAACCACCTATCTCTACCACTACGTATATTTCGTCAGCCGGACCCACGGCCTCGAAGAGAATCGACTTTTTGTCGTTGTTGTCAGCATTGGCTGTATATACATCGGCTACGAGGGCCACCTTCTTGTCGGCACCCTGCACATCGCTCCATCCCATCAAGTACTGGTCTTTCTCGCGAATCAGATCCAGACTGATGTTCTCGAATGTCGCACCGATACACTCTATCTGACCGTATTCCTCATCGCTCAGTTCCTTGCCAGCCAACTCTTTCTCACTGATGTTCAGCAGGAATTGTGCTTCCTCCCTGATGCGCTGGGTGGCATCGCTGATCTTCTCGGTCAGCATATTCTGCTCCTTCAGCAGTTTCTCTGTGTTGTCGAGCAGTTCGATGGCTTTCTTCCAGAAACCAACGTTAGGTTCTACGTAGCCCTTTACAACAGGCTCTGGGGGACCGCCACCGCCACATTCCGCTCCCATGGGTTGCTTGGCGTAGAGTATGGCATCGTGTTTCAGTTCTGCCCAAGAGGCGAGGGCTGCGTTCAGATCCTTCTTGCTCCACTCAGGATTCAGCATGAAGTAAGGCAGTTGCTTCTGGTTGTTCTTGTCGCTGCCCCATACGTTCAGTACTTTCAGGGTGTTCATCCACTGGGTGCAGATGGTCTCGTCCCAGTTAATCTCACCCATGCGTTTCTTCATTGCATTGAGCTGCTTATCATAGTCCTTCCATGGGGTTTGTTCCTCCTTCAGGATTTGCTCGGCAGCGGATATACCCATGGCTGCCATGAAATCGAGTCCCTTAGGTGTGCCACGCAGGGTGGGTTTGTTGTCGTAGTCAACCATCTCCTGTAATACTTCAGCATCGGGCTGATAGCGTTGGGGCATCACGTTAATCTTGTTATGACTGGTGCGCTCGTACTTCGGACGGATACGTGTTACCTCGCTGCCTATCTTCTCGAGATCTTTCTTCAGCTTGCTCATGGCCTGCTTGTCGTTCAGCAGATCCTCCATAGGTCTGTTAATCTTCTTCAACTCACCGATCACCTGTATGATGCTCAAGTTGTCGGGCT
>Ga0310690_10005065_pt1 | contig 18186 bp, 25 predicted proteins | sample AusTroGonzalo_MG_2_FD_207661 | JGI IMG/M metagenome (GOLD analysis project Ga0310690, IMG submission 207661) | Bovine rumen microbial communities from tropical cattle in Woodstock, Queensland, Australia - Gonzalo_04 (v2) (version 2) | ecosystem: Host-associated > Mammals > Digestive system >...
TTTTTTAGCAAAGTCGGTCTCTGTCCAAAGTTTGATTTCCCATTCTTTTTCCTTGAATTCTGCATTAATTAATTTTTGTTTTAACAAAAACTTTTCTACTATTAATTCTTCTTCTTGAGTTACTAAGTCATTCATTGACATTGTTTCACCTCTATTTTATTCTTTTGTTTGAACCTATATATATAGGTTACGATTTATTATCACCTTAAGTGGAATTCTTTCTACATAAGGCTTCAAATATATTATAAGCTGAACTTGCCATCCTTTTCTTTTCAGGATACTCTGCAGCAAACTGTCTAATATAATCAACAGGTTCTTGTCCAGGATATTCTTCGACAATACTTTGACAGATCTCCTGCAATCCTTTAGGTGGCTGTTTAGCGTCAAGTGTATCTAAAAATACTTTTCTAACTCTCCTTTTTGTCCTAACATTCTCAAGGGCATCAGCTTCAAACTCTTCAGATAGGTTATTCATAATGTAATTATACGCGTGATCTGGATCATTCTTATAAATCTCTTTAGCTTCTGACCCATACTCATCGAAATACTTATAGGTCTCCTTCAAAATGAATTTACGTGAAATACCATTCTCGGTTCTACACTTCTCTTCAATTTCCGCAGACTTAATCTTCATGAACATAGGTTCCTGAGTATCTTCTGTAAAAGTATTAACGACAACACCTTCAAGCAGCTTCTTACCATGAACTTCATGATAGGATTTGTTGATCTTGGTAATATAGTCTTTAATAGCTGTAACAGCATCATATTGAGTAGGATACGCCATAGATAGTCCTACCTTCTGTTCCTCAGTCATATCTTTTAATAAATAATAAAAGTATATTCCCGGCTGAACATATACATTCCAAAACCCTTGATTATCCATCACGATAGTAAAGACTCTATTCGGCAGCTTAAAGTCATATTGCTTTGCAAAATACTCAAGTTCGTACCAAGAATTGAAATTACCATTAACTGTTGAGCCCAATAGAGCAAGGGAAATTCGTACCTCAGGATATTGAATCGAATGTAGGTTCATCATTCCGTACAACTCAAACATTAAAGTTGGTTCCATACTACCATTGTGCCTGAAAAACTCCTCAATATTTGAATGATCAATTTCGTTGTAGAGTTCTATAATATGCTTATCGGCTACAGGAACTCCTCGTGTCTTTGGAACAACCTCTATGAGCTCTCCTTCAGGAGTATAAAGACCATAAAGGATAAGACAGCTTCCGTCAAGCTTCTCTGAACAATGATAGGGAACATCAACCTCTTCAAACATTTTCTTTTTGTGAGCATAGTAATGAATCTTGGGCATTGATTGTATAAAATACATTACATTAATGTCATTGATCTTAGTGATAAGCATGGATCCAAGATAATGATTCGCCTTCTTACATATAACACCCTCAATGGTATTACCTTGAGGAGTTTCAGCTTCAAATTGCTTTAAATACTTAGTCTTCATTCCTCTAAAGTACACTTCAGCTATATGCTCTTTATCTTCCTTAGTGATCTCCATCATATAAATCACCTATCTCCAGATTTTCATTAATAAATAATAGATAAGGTCTTTGAACCTGTAGTTCTAATGTAGGATTAGGACCAAACATTTTCTGATAGTTTTCAAGATCATTCATAGTTAATCCCGGCTTATCTAAATAACATTTCAGGTATTGTTCTGAAAATGCTATCTCAAGGGCAGGGCACTTGCAGATCTTGTCAGCAACAATCGAAATCATATATAACATTGAAATTAAACTGCTATGATTCCTGTTTTCAGATAACTCTGCTTGATTAAAGTAAAGCTCCGGGATCACAATCATAGGAATATCATTCAATGATGTTACGTAAGCTTGATCGGTATCTAAATCAGTGGATACCCAATCATTTACAAGAGAAAGAACTCTTAAAGGTAAAATATCTTTCTCAAAGACGAGAGTGATTTGATGCTGCTTTACAGAAATTTCTATGAGAGAGGACTGTAAATACTCATCTATGTCCTTAAAAATTTCATACATATCAAAATAAAATTCTACTAATTCAACCATTGTACCTCTCCATAGATTTTCTGATACATTCTATCCAAAAATCTCTGATCCTAATGTCATTCATACTACAATACGCTTTAATCTCTTCCTTTAAATCCTTTGGAACATTAATTATTAAACTCGTGTAATTCTCCTCTCTCTCAACCGACGGAACCACATGGTCTGAAGAGAGAATGTCTCTCGCTTCAGTAATGATCAGGTCTTTCATAAAGATATTTTCTTTAGTAGACATGACCTTAAAGTCGTGTTTCAGTGGAGAACCCAGTTCGATATTTTCTAACATTATCTAATCACCACTATTAGAACATATATATAAAAGAATATATAAATGTTATTCTTTTACATACTCGATTGCTCCACACTTAAGCAGATAATCAATTGCTTTCTTAACCTCTACATAGGAACCACCTGGAAGCCTTTTGTAACCTTGTCTTAACTTCTCAAGAGTATCGAGCTCATCTTTCTCAATATTATCCATGATGACAAGCTGATTCTCTCTATTGTTACCACGACTTCTAATTCTATTCCTGTCAACAACCCTTAACTTGGTTGTATAATTATATCCTTCAAGAGCCTCAAGGAAATAGTCTGTGACCAATGATGCAGGCCCAAATGCCCTTTCAATATCACTGTCAAGTATATATGTTACTGAATAATCATCTACAGCCCTATTAGTTCTTCCATACATCTGAGAAAGCACCAGTGCTATCTGTCTATTACACCAACCCCAATCAGTACAGAAGTTAATCTTATCCATATGCATACGGGCTTTAACTTGCGCATCACCTAAATATGGGTACGGATTCTTACAGATAATTTGCCAACGTGCCTCTCCATATGGGAAGTCAACACCCTCATATGAATAAGGTGACACAAGAATGAAGCCCTCATCATCATCAGTCTCCTTAAACTCGTTGGTTACTGCGACACGATTTTCCTGTGTATGGAACATAAATCTGTCGTCATTTTTCAGCTGTTCATACAACTTATAGTTAATACCGTATGTGAATGTGTGAATGATTCCTTTTTCACACAGATGATTGTCTGCAATTTCCTTGATCTTAGCCACAAGGGATGGAAGGGTTGAATCAATATTCCTACGACTCATTGACCCTACATAGTCTCTAATGATAGGTCGTTGAGAAACTGGTACAATTGAAGGGATCTCTATATATTCAAACCCATCAGTATCAAGCCCGAGTTCATCTATAAATATATCAGGCTTCAAAATACTACCTGACATAATGACCTTATGCTCTGCTTTTCCGAAAAGCACGTCAGTATACTCCTGAATCTCAACAGGCTTAAAAGTAACTACTGTGGTTTCATTACCCCTGCTCCTTTTTACGGTAGCATTAAAGACCCAGTTACTTGAATCTTCTTGAAGAAATGAAGCACATTGTTCTAATGCTTCCTGACGAGTCTCATATCTTTCTTTTTCATGAACTTCTAAAGTTTCCTTAGCCTTTTTACCATAAAGTATAGCAAACTTAAGTAATTCATCAATCCATTCTCCAACAGTCTCCTTGACTTCAAGTTCCTGATCCAAATCATACATAATTTGATAGTCAGTTAATGTGAGTTCAAATGCACTCATCAATGAACTTTCAAGGCCATGTCCTTCATCAAAGATACCAATCTTACGTTTTGGGAAATGATTTAAGTACATATTGTCAACAATCATGTATGGATAGTTAAGTATACTAATAGGATTGACGATAGCATCATACTTCTGCTGCCAGTATGGACAGTTCTCTTCAAAAGGATGTTCAGGTTCCTTTAAGGTAATCTCCTCATCAATCATTGCGCCGACAGGGCAACTAAAATTACTAATGGTCTTACATTTACCAAAAGAACAGGTCTCTGTAGGTGCCATAAGACAATCAAAGTTTGATCTACCCATCGCTGTCTTAATATCCTTGAAATCCCTTAGGTATTGATCCTGAAGAAAGGTGGTCTTTGTATAAATATAACTCATATCACCTAATTCTTCAAAGTATTTGGCAACACAATATCCTAAAATGGATTTACCAAAACCTACTGGAGCATTAACCAGAATAGTTTCAACACCACATTCTATCGCCCCAATAGTCTGTTCGATAGCCTCTTTCTGATGAGGCCTAAATTTCTTTTCTTCAAATGGAATATATTTTTCTAAATTCATTTAATCACTCCTTGTTAGAATATACAAGAGCCTTCTGTTTACCAACTCTTCTGCTCCTAAATGCATGATTTCCTTTAACTAAACTGCTTATTGTATGAGAGGAAACTACTTTCTGAATACCAACAGGACATTCCTCAACGTACTCTGCAATCTCCTGAGCAGTAGAAGGGCCTTTCAGATCTAAAAAGACCTTCATGATCAGAATAATCCTCTCACTATCTTTCATTGTTCTCGGCATACTTTCTACCACACCACTCTTCATGCAATTCAACTTTCTTCTGTCCACGGGACATTTCTAATTCCTCTTTTTGCAATAATCTATTTTTTATTTTCACCGTTTTTCCTCCAAAAAATTTTTCAAATTTTTTCATACGAACCTATATATATAGGTTGACCCTTTGATAAAAATAGGGGCCGAAGCCCCCATTTCGGATAAACTATCTACAAAGGTTTGTTTGAAACAACAATACTATTTTGGTCAACCTCATATATATATTTTTCTATTCCTCAAGCAAACTTAAGGTAAAGAGACCTGGCACGCCTCCAAAGCAAATGTCACAATATTGATTATACATCAAGCGTTCTCTTTGAGTGATTTTCTCGTTCGGATAATCTATGTTTATCAAGTCAAACTTAAAAGAATCAAAATTGTGAACTTCGTCAAACGGTAAAAACACAATTGGCTCAAGATGATCAGATAAACTGTTTTTAGTCATATCCTTTAATCTTACATGAGCATCCCAAGCTCCCCTCAAATACGTTTCAATGGTATTGACAGATTGCTTTTGTTGAGCAGTATTTGCCGTATTTTTAATATAATTAATAAAGGTATCCATATCTTCCTGATTATATATGGCTATTTCATCAATCACTATCATATAAATCATCACACACTACACATAATTGATTAAAATAAGGAACCCGTAAAGATTCTTGAACGATTTCTCTATTTAATTTAGAGATTACTTTGTCCGGCCCCAACATATCCTTAGAATACTCAAATGCATCAATCTTATTTATCAAATCATTTGCAGAATCACGATCAAGAAAACCGTTCTTATAATCACGAACAATTCTCAATATGCAAAAATTACATTGATTTTGAACATCGTCATATGTCAATATTTTGTTCTCTAATGAAATTAAACAATATCGTTCATTTTCAGCGATAAAAAATTCCTCATCCGTCTGTAATCTTTGAATATCATTGATTGAATACATCTTCTTCTTCCCTTAAAGCTTCAGAACAAGATAGAACCTCTCTTCCATCTCTCTGGATCTTTTCTATTGCATCAAAAAAGTCCTCAGCTTCAACAATTTCAGCATATATAACTTCAAATTCTTTCATATTATCCCCACTATAGCTTTGTTTCATACTCGGAGTTCATAACCTGATATGGATAAAAAACAGTATTTACGTTAGGAACTTTAGTTGTATTCCTAATTGTTTCCCCGTCAGAATACTCTATATTTTCTGGATCATCAATAAATTCAATCATATAAAATAAACGATCTGGAATATGCGCTTCTGGAGTCATTCTATAAGATGTGATATTATATTTCTGCATTAAGTAATAAGATAGCAGCTCTTTTGTCGCAAAACCACTTTTTTTAGCTATTTTATCAGTCACATCTCTAAAAACAATTGGTTTCGCTTCTTTTAAATATAATTTAATGGAATTAGCATCATCCCAATATAATTCCACTAAATCTCCTTTCTTAGCTCCATGAAGCTCTTCTGTCTCATAAAATAAAATACTAATCTTACCTTTCATCAACCCAGTGATGAACATCCACGGTACGCTTAATCTTAATTCTGTCATTCTAACACCTATTTGATATTCTCGATCAAATAGGTATTAACTCTTTATTCAAAAAAAATTCGAGACGTAAATGGATCTGCACGAGTACGAAATTTTTCATGTACTCTGGAAATTCTATATTGACTTTTAAAGGTTTCACAAAGATACCAACAAAGATATTTCAATTCCTGAAGAGTTTTTGTATCATTTATAAATATCATTGATTTAGGAATATTAATAACCTTCATTTCACGATCAACTCTATCCTTGTCAACATTGATTAGTTCTTTTGGTCTAACAACCTCTACAACGATTTTAGGACCTTCTACATTCTTCAAAGCTTGTATAGCACCTTCATAGTCGCAAACATAAAACTCATAATCAAAATGATTAAATTGATCCTTCAGTGTCCAATAATAATGTCCATCAATACATGTCCAGGCGGCAACATTTTCCATATCAACCAAATCATCAAATAATTTCTTAGCATGAGCTTTATCGTGTGCAGGATAAAAAATATGTGTATTTTCTCCTTCATAACGTGGTTCACGTGTACTATAAGATCGAATCTTAATCGCTTTTGATCTCAAGATATTAACGCACATATCGGCAATAGTGTCTTTACCGACACCAGATTCACCTACGATGATAATAAGCATTTCTCCAATCCTCCAGATAATATCCTCTACTATTTCCAACGTACGTCCAACGTAAATCAGGAGAATCTCGTGCACAAGCGTGTATCTTGTTGTATATATGACGTCTGTCACTATAATTAATGTCGTAATCTTCTTTTAATTTTTTTCGGATATCTCCGGCTGACATGATTGGAAAACTGTCTTCTTTATTTCCATAATCCAAAAGAATTTCGTATATATATTTAGCTAAATCGTTATTACTGATTCTTGGCATCGTTTTTCACCCACTCAGTACATCTCTTTCGACAATTTGGGCACACCCAAACATTTAATCGGCCCTCATATCGATCTAAAAAATAGAATGGTTGGGTAGGTAAGTACCCGCCACAATATTTACACCTTTTCATACTGCATCTAAAATCTTCTTAACTTCTTCTAAATTCGGTTTATAAATATGCAACGAACTTGAATGGTAATGAATACCATTGAATTTTGGTTTAGGAATCTTTCTAATTTGATCAACCATGCAAAGACCTAAATAAGTTAAGAAATACATATTTGAAGGCCAAGCTCCATAAAGATCGTTTGATCTGAACATCACATGAAGTTCAAGCTTCTCGTCACGTATTGTTGCCTGAAGCCAATTTAAGCAAGGAATATCTTCCCTCTCCTTATCAATACCTGGATGATATATGGTTGCAACAGCTCTGTTTGTACCCATATTAGTACGAAGCCTTCTTACCATAGTATTAAACTGATCTATGTACCCCAATTCCGTAAGATCTTTATCATAATCGAAATCAACGATATTATATTGATGAAGAAGTCTTTCGGGATAAGTATAGACAAAAGGCTTAGGAATCATATTCTCTGCACAATCATCGTCACTGCAAATCAACACTTCTGAGTTGCAAGGTCTTTCTATTTCACCATATAATGCTGCATACTCTTCTTTATCACTACAAAAAATGTGCTTATCGCTATTTAAAGAATTTACGTAATCATATAGGGCTTCTGTTTTAAAAGGATATCCTTTAATATCATAAACACCCTGATCCATTAACTCCAAAAAGCGTTTAGGGTCATTGACTTCCTGACGGCCCGGAACAAAAATATCCTGAGGCCTTTCTAGGAAGATGTAGTTACCTAACATCTCCCTAATTTCTGAATCATCTTTGGTAACGTCTTTTCCGTTATTATAACAATCCCAAAGAAGCTGTTTCCAAACTGTGCCTATAGAAGCCATTCGTTATCCCCGATTTCAAAGTATTTTTTCTTAAGGAACTCTTTTTCACAATCTATGATAAGTACAGTTGAACCAGGGCCTGAAACCTCGGTAAATACCTCAGGTACGATTCCTAAGGCCTTAGCAGCAGTTACTTTAGCATTAGGAATATACATTGGTGCAGCTAAAGCAATCTGTTTACCTTCAGGACGAACAATGAAGTATGAATTAGGAATAATATCATTTAATTTATCCCTAACGGCCTGTTTCATGTCTTCTTCAGTCCACAATGTCTCAAGTACTGCTCTATAATCTCCCAAAGACATAATATAGTCAATAAAAAGCCTTGCAGTATAATTAACCTTTGTTGGAAGACAGGTATCACATGCTGGTCTTACACAAGCTTTATCATCCCAGTAGGAATCATCACCCCATGTACCTTCGTCAATTTCTTTTCTGTAAGAATATCCGTGGTCTTCTAAGTCATCCCAGAAGTCATTGTCATTCTTAAGAACGCTAAATGAATCTTTAATAGCTTTTTCGGTTTTTGGGCTTAAAAGACCCACTTCTCTTTCAACTTTCACTCCATCTGATATTTCCTTCATATACAATCCGAAAATATTCTTTATAAAATCATTGTTCATTTTCAACACCTCTTGGTATAAGTATTACCTTTTCATGTCTAAATGCTCTTGCCTCTTCAGGAAGAGCCATTCTCTGTTCCCAAAATGAGAACATTTTAACGATTTTTAAACCGTAAATCCTGCAAATGTCTTTTATGGTCTCTTGAAAATCCACCGCATTATTATGCATTTCCTCAAATTCCATTTTATGACTTGTAAATTGAAGCTCCACCTCTATCTCATCCACAATGACTGTGACTCCCATATTTTTTTCCTTGAAAAAATCTGAAATCTCTTTGGCTAAAGCAGCTTTAGCTTCGCCATATTCACGAAAGGAGTCTTCAACATCTTGGATTAAATACGTTTTTGTCCTCATTCATCATCCTCCAAACTAAAATCTATACACCCTTCTTCATGGTTTTTAACAAAATAGCCATGACAGGTACATAATCCGCGAGAAGAAAAGAGAGGAATGTGCTTAAAGCACTTACACTCTCCACAATGATATTTAGTCATTGGTTTCTGCTCCAGGAGTTTGAACATCGCTATTTGGAGTCTCTTCCTGGGTGTTGTTCTGTGTCTCCCCATTATTTTCCTCTGTGGGAGTTTCAGTATTCTCTTCTGTTGGAGTATCATCATTAGCTTCCGTTAGTTTATTAGGATTAACGACTTCCACTCCTATAGTCAATTTGTACCTTAAGTGATTCTTTTGGTTAACGAAAACAGTGTCAAGGGTCTTGTCACCGGTATCGCAAACCTCATCATAAATAAGGTCAATCATTTTCTTAGCTTTGTCATATAGCTTCTCTTTTGGACTTTGTCTCATTCTTCTTCCTCCTTTTGTAAGTTGTATTCATTCAGGAAGTAATCGACGACGACGTAATATTCATCCAAACTCACTCCTACAAGCGAAGCAAGCCATGCTCCATTAATGGCGATCCAAGGAACAAATTCCAAAAATGTCGCAATGGTGCATTCTTCCTGATCTATATACTCTTCATATAATGTCATTAAATTGGTCAAACTCTTACGGGTCTGCCTCTTTATTGACTCCATTAATTTTTCATAAACATCATCTGTAGTCTGATCCTCATCTTCAGCAATGGCATTGATAGCTTCATTCTGCCTTTCCGAAATATTTCTTATCAGCTCGGTAAACTGCTCTTCACTTATCATAATGATATTATATAGAAACTCATTAATAAAGTTATGTTAGTTCAGATGTCCAGCACCCTGCCTTGATATCTTTCTTTTTGATCCAGCTTTTCAAAAATTCTAAAGCTTCAGAATCGGGCTTACTGTCATTCTTACCATAAGCCTGGTTTAATACACCCCTCTTGACCTCTAAAGTCACATATGGTTGATCAGGGTAGGCTTTAAGCCTTAGAAACAGAATTGATGTCTCTCCCTTCACAACTCTCGGAATATATGTTCTAACACAATGCTCAAGCTCAGCAGCCTCTACATCTATTTCATATGGATCTTTCGGGACGTGAATTATGAATTTTCTTCCGACATGGGCAAGCTTGTCTTTTTTATCCTGATGATACTTGAACATTCCCTTGTCTATGGATGCCTTCTTGGCATTGTATTCCGATTGAACATTATGAAATATGGTTCTGAAATTATTTGGATATTTATTCATTTTCCTCAAACTGCCGTCTTTGAGAGCCAATTCGCATCTTAAATAATCTCGATAGTGATTCGCATTAATCAAATACTCAAGACCGTTATTTTCAACATTCCTCTGCCTCTTAAAGAACCTTAACAGTGCGTGCGGCTCGAGATTGAACTCCTGAATCAGGTGTATCACCGACATTTTCATATGGAAGCTCCTGCTGTCGCTGTCAAGCAGGTTTTTCTGCACCCCACGTGACCCGTACTGCTCGGATATGTAGTCTAAGGAATCGGCAAACTCGGGATTTGCGCATATGTTCTCAAGAGTCTTCTCAACCTTCTCCTCACCATTGTTGTAATTATTATGGATTTGCCGAAGGGTGTAGTCGTCGATCTCCTCATACGTATCCAAAATGTGATTCAGGGTCTCCTTATTAAAGTCTGAAGGCGCATATGTCAGGGAGCCGGAAAAGAAGGATCTGAAATCACGGGGAACGGTACCTGTGTAAATGTTGATCCTGTTGTCCGTATGCCCCTGCCACCTGTTATTGCTGACAAGATGGTCGGAGAAGAATCTCTCGATCTCCTCAACACGCATTCCAAGAGATTCCCACTTCTCGATGTTCGTTATGATCGGACTCCCGAGCTGCTCCACAAATCGGACAGGACTGCTGTACTTGTCGAATCGACGGTTGTACTTTGCGAAGATTACCAGCCTGCCAAAATGAATGTCATGAGTCACAAGCCTGCAATCCTTGAACCACTGTGTAATATTACGGGTCGGCACCTCTGTAATCTTTGTATCAACGGTCTTATATATATTGATTCGCTCAAATTTTGAAGTCTGGAGATTGAACCGATAGTACCGCTTGTTTTCCTCCCCAACCTTCTTAAGATAAATATACTTGCCTTCACGATAAAAGTTTATCGTGTCGCCATCGCCATTGAACACTATTATCTGCTCGAGCCTATTGATGTTAAGAGGCTTGTACTCTCTGCTCATGATATCCTCTCCCTGATGACTCTTAATTCAGACAGGCATTTTTCCGTATCGCACAGGTGCCTCTCCATACTGGATATCGTTTTCTCCAAATTGTCGGAGTCGCAGAAGATCATATTCGGCAGAGTGATTTTCTCGAGAGACTTAATGTCCTTTTTGAGATCAATTATGGTCTTCTTTGACTCCCCCAGCTCAAGGGTGAGAGCCTCCACTTCCTTTTTAAGAGACTGTCCTGTCGCATTTGACTTGTCAAGCTCCTCAGTAAGCTGAAGAATATACGTCTTCATGTCACGAATTTCTGAAATCAGCTCGTCGTTTCCTTCCTCAAGCTCCTTTATGACACTGCAGAGATGAGGAAAATCATCCCTATAGTATGTCTTTCCCCGAAACTCAATCCAGTCTTCCTTGTAGTATTTAACCATCCTAGTCCTCCTTCAGCATCTGCCTCAGTTCAAAGATGAACTCGTCTGTATCGATGGTTTCGACTTCTGATTTCGGAACGATGAAATGATTTTCGCTCCTTTCGACCCCATCCCCATCGGCATAGAAACTTTTGCGCCGATTGAGTGCTTTCATTTTAACCAGGCACTCTTTGGCAAAGGTTTTGTCGGCCCTGAGGGGCGCGGTCAGTTCCTCATTAATCTTAGAAAACAATTTCATATTTTCTATATTTTCCTTCAACCGCTTATTGGCAACAACCAGTTCTTCGATTTTCTGCTTCTGCTCTTCTGTCTTAGCTTCGAGACTGGCGACCTGGCCATGCAAAACACATAAACTCCTTTCCTTATTATCAAGACTTTTCTCAAGATCATCTAAGATGTGTGCAATCTCCTCAAGATCCTCTTCATAATAGGATCTGTTGCGAAACTTGATATAAGGTTTACCTGTACTATATATTACCATCTTTACACCTCTTGTTTTCCTGTTAAGACTCGTAAAAAGTCTTTTAATGACATTTTAATACCCCTAACCTGTTTTTTACGTCCTTCAATATATGCAGGGGTCATTTTTAGGCAATCAAACTCAATATCCAAGTCCTTTAAATAGAGAAGAACGTTGTTGAGAGTAATAGTCTTACCCTCGTTTATATAATATGAATTATAAGCTTCCTTAAACCCAATGTCAATAATGACATGAGGTTCAGCGTCCTTGTCACGCTGTTTTACCATATGCACGTACGAATAATCGGAATTTTCCTTGATTATGGTCTTTAAAGTAGCCTCTGATTCCGGTTTAGAGACATATCGACTCTTTGAATACTGATATGGTCTCCTCAATACTTTCAAAATGCTATTTAAAGTATTAACCTCGTGATCTGATCTGTCAGAAGGAGCATCAGTCTCTACCTTGTCCCTTAGATAAGGCAAATCAAGTCCTGAATACTCTTCAAGCTCCGAAATGATATTTTCCTGAAGCTCTTCGATAGACAATGAGAACCAGTCCTGATGTTCGTTAAGCACGTGAAATATATAGTCGCCTATATAATGCAGCTCCCTGAACTTGTTGTTGATTTTCCCCTCGGTGTTCAAAAACTTCATTTTTTCAAGCACTTCCGGAACATCTCCTCTCTCCTCACGGGTAAATTCGATTGTAACGAACCGTCTAAGGTATTCAGGGTTATCTGCTTTATTCGGAAGAGCATTCATTGTATATATGGAAGTTCTTCTGGAATAATATGGTCGTGAATTCTTCCCCCCAGGGTTCCTGATCAGCTTGTTGAATGCGGCAGCCTTGATCAGCTCGGTCATTCGTGTCGAATAGAACAGCTGCTCAGGCTCATCGATGACAAGCGGAAATGTGGTCTTATCCATATTGTCACCAAAACGGTATTCACTGTTCATCTCTCCTCCAGTCACAATATATCCGTCATAGTCAGAGAAATCCCAGTGCAGATAAATCGCCAATGAGGCTCCGCTTGATTTCAAGGCGCCTGACTCACCATACAATAACATTGAAGGATGCTGAATATTATAACGGTATTTGAGAATATTGCTGTAAGGCATCGTCAGCGAATATCGTATCAGTGTGCCGAACTTGCCTTCCGCCCACGGATAAACTTTCTTGATGTGGTTAAGCAGGTACAAAGCTGTACGAAGCTCGTTTTTATTTGGTCTCTTTGGATTGTCCTCGACCACTTCATCCCCATCGTTCACATATCTGACGATTCTTTTAGTCAATGGTGAGTACCAGAACCCAGTTCTTGAACATGATTCAACATCCGTGATCAGATCTAAACCTTCAAACTCGTTAAGAATGAACTCCATTATGAGTTTTGAAGAATCTCCATGTGACCCCGGAATTTTCGTGAAATTGTTTATGGCGTCCTGCGAATCGTGAAAATCGTGTGAATGAGAGTTCCCTCTTGTATCAGTGAAGTGTATACGGAGAGGCCTTTCCCAGCTCTTCAGATTCCTGAGCTCGCTAAGATCATTTATATATTCTATATAGTCTATGTTATTCTTTATTCTATGTGTCGAGAACACCGATTCCGAAACTTCCCCCTCATTATTGATCTTTACCTTGATTTTGTTCTGAACCATATAATGAGATTTGAAGTCCATCAGCACCTCGTGGAACTGGCTTGCATAGCGCCCGTCAGGCCAGAACCTGTGGCGGTCAGGGTTCAGTAGAAGATGCAGCTTTTTGCCGACATACTCTTTTGAGAAGTACGGGAGCAGGATTTCCTCCATCGATGGTAACCCACTTTGCAGTCGTGTCTTGTCCTGCTTTTTGGTGTCGTGGAGCAGGGTTTCTACGAACTGTTCGTTGCTGTCGAACAGGGAGCCTGAACGTTTGGTCACATAGTAGGCAATATCCTGAATGGATTTCAGAGATATCTGTTTGTTGTATAGGAAACCGCTGAATGCCAGGCAGAAAGTGTGCTTTTGTCCATCTATGAGGGGAAGCCATGAGAGAAGGAGGTCACCCACCATTTCGACGTTCTTTAGATTCAGGTCAATCGGATGGTATCCCTGTTTCGCTTTCACGGAATAGTATTTTTGCTGTGATTCCTGTTCCTGGAAGCCGGCTTCGACAAGAGCGTTTCTTATAACCTCATTGAGATTGCCTTCAAAGATGCCTATGTCGCTGAAGCTCCTGACGCCCTCATCGAGCAGTTTGACTATGTTATATGTGTTCGATTTCTCGTCATAGATCGTGGAGCCCGGGGCCACCATGTACCGTTTGTCGCACCAGACCTCGACTATTGAGTGAGGTACCGTGTCATCGAATATCTGTTCCGCAGCTGTCTTGTTCGCAGAGAGAAACATGCCTATTTCATCTGAGGTAGACGCTTTTGATTGGTCTTTAGGGTACAGCAGGTCTCTGGTTGACAGGTATCGGTTTGACATGGTTGTGGTATACAGGTATATGTGGTATCCGCCGCTTGAGGACCTGGCGGCCATGAAAGAGACATCCAACTCCTTAAGCTTCTTTGACAGTATATTAAACATCCAGTCCTTTGAGAACTGCTCAACAGAAATTCCGTTGATTGTCCTTTTGTCACCGTCTATATCTATGCAGGTCAAAATAGGATCATTTGGGTTCTCCTGACCACTCAATGATATTCCAATATTATTTTCCGCATTTTCCGGTAAAAGTAATTCATAAAGTTTCGTGAAGCCATACCAGCCTTTAATTGATATTTTTGAATAGGGCCGCAGCATACAAACCTTTATGGTGCCATCTTCGATTCGTTCCTCGAAGTCCTCGATAGTTGATAAGATGTCATTTATCATTTTGTCACCAAAACTACATTTGTTTTGGAACATATATAAATGTTTTCCTATTTTTTTAATTTACGTAAAAAAAATAATTTATAATAAAATGCGATTTTTCTGATTTATCAAGCATACTTGAGTAAAAGTCAAAATTTAAGAAAAATTGATAAAAACTCAGGTCTGACCCCCAACTTTTTAAAAAGTTTGTTGGCAAATTTAGTTCCGCCAAAATTCAATTTTTAAAGTATTAAATTTTGAATATCATTTGATGAATGGAGACTGGATCCGAATTTAAAGTAGGTCAAGAAGAAAAAATAACAAAAATCTCGAGATTTTAATATTGACATGGGGCATTATTTTGGTTATTATTTTTATCACCCCCGTCTCCGGCAACGTGAATATGCGTGTTTTTCCCACATATATAGAGCTATATATAATATAGTGTACATTAATGTACATATATGTACATTGGTCCTTGCGCGTACGCGCGATATGCGTTTTATATAAAAAATAATAATATAATAAAAAATAATTTTTTTTATTTTTTTTTATTTATATTATATATAGAGGATGGAGAATCGAGTTTGAGATTATATTTCTTATTATTTCAAAAAGGTCGAAATTATAAAAATTTCCAAAAACAATTAAAAAACCTTCTTCAACAAAAATGGGCTTGATATGGTCTCCGAAAAAAATCCTATATATATAGGTTATATCTTCGCAAAAAAAAAGCATAGGCAAAAATAGATAAAAATCCTATGCTTCCAAAAAGAAAACCAAAACGAATTTCTTTTTATTGTAGGAGTGAATACTATATGTATTCCAGCTAAAGTTAGAAACAACTTTAGCTCAAGATGGTTAAAATTGCCATCACCATGAATTTAATATCAGATGATATAATACAAGATTACTTGTATAGTTAATACTATGGGGTTCTTCTATTTAAATCTATCGAAAAGGAAACTATATATATAGGTTTAGATACATATATATATAGGTGTTAATATGAGAAAGTATTGTATTCATGGATATGAAAAAGATGCCATAGTATACACTACGGCAGGAAATCATACTCGAACTCGTCCAAGAAAGGGAATGAAACATAGGGATGGCCATGTTGGTTTCTGTAGGCATTATGCTCCAGAATCAGATGCTGTTATATCTGGTCGTCATAATGTTTGTTTTGATCCTGAAAATTTATGGTGTATTCCGAATAACTGTAAAATATATGAATCTAATTTAGCTTGGTGGAATGAGTATAAACCTCAATTAATTAGATTTCTTGATCGTTTTGATAAAAGAGTTGTTCCGCGCTATATTGAGTTTGTGAAAAAACTTCATGGAATTGATGTGGATTTTGAAGAATTTGATCTTATTAAAACTATTCAGTTATTTCAGGAGCTATATAATATCCTTGATCATAGTTTAGGTTCACGAGATATAGATCTCTATGCAGCGTGTTTAATAGATGATTCGATGAATTTAGAAAGAGAAATGAGGAGGCAAAATAATGATTAGAATAGCTGACTATGATCATTCAGCAGGTTTGGCTCACGGGATCGAAGATGGAAAGAATTTTATTATTGTTAAAAACTTTGCTTTGAGCGATGAGAATGAGAGTCTTTATAGGGATCACTGTTTATATCTTTCCCAATCTCAAGAAAGAGATGATTTTGATATGTTCGTTGCATCACCTTGGTTTGGTGATAAAATTGGTAGAAGGGGTGCCGGGAATTTTGACCTGAGTGATCTGAATATATGTTTTGAGATAATTTCTAAAAATTTACCTGACTATATTTTGATAGCGGTTCCTCAACCTGCAATTACCTACCTTCAAATTGAAAAAACGATCACGGAAACATATGAGGGAATTCCTACAAATGATTTAATTATATCTAAAATTAAGGAAATGGGGTATACCTCACAATATTTTACTATTGACCCAGTCTCATATAGATTACCACAACACAAAATCACAGGTTTTTATTTTTTTGCAAAAAATGAGATTTTTGATAAACCGATCAAATTGCCTCATACGACCTATGATAAGGAGGAATCAGCATCTTGGAGATGGCTTCAGATAATGGAGAATAAAGTCATGAATTTTCATGATCCTGATTTTTCAAAAAAAGATGTTTGCGCAATGATTGCTCAAGGATCTAATGCCAAAAGGAGTCCAGGTACTTCTGTTACAAAAGGTTACCAGAGATTAAGAGCTGATCATCCTGCACCAAGATTAGCTGCCGATTTTTATAGAGTCTCGTCATCAGGACCGTCTATTCATCCTATATTTGATAGGCCATTAACGATTCGTGAAGGTGCTTTATTGAGTGGAATACCTGAGACTTATATCTGGGATCCTAAAATGAAAAAAACAGCTGTTGCTAAACAGATTATGCAATCTACATCACCAATAATTGGAGATAAAATAAGAATGGGGCTTTTGAAGGCAATCGGGTGATATTTCAAAAAATTTTGCCCGATATTGGAGGGGGCCCCCGTCCCCACCGAGGTCGGCGACCTACATTATTTCTAATGCCAATTTAATGTCTTTACGCATTAATTTTTTACCTTTTCTGTTTCTGACTGCAATATTAGATTTTTCTGCTAATAAATCAGCATAATCTTTTAACTCTTCTATAAAGAGATCTCTTGCATCTTCGCTAATTTGGTGTACACCGTATTTTCTGATTGTTTCGTTTATATAAGTTCTACTAATATCTACCATTTTAATACCTCTAAAAAGATATTAACGGTTTTGATATTTAAAGCTTGCGGTTTCGAAAAATTTTGGGCACCGTGTGGGGGGCCTAACCGTAAGCCCCCGGTTGCGAAGATGGTGAAAAAATGTAAAATAAAAATGGTAAAAAATGTAAAATATTTTGACAACATAAGGTTGCTGACTCTTTTTGATAAAGAGTCTTAGTTTAAAAATAAAAAAAAAGAAAAATTTTATAGTATTGGTTTTAGGTTAAATACTTCTAAAAACTCTAATTCGTGCTTTAATTGCTTATTTTCTTTTTTTTGTTTTTGAATAATTACTGATTGTTTTTGGATTATTTCGTGTTGCGCATTTAACGTTTTAATAATTTCTGAATAAGTCATAAATTTACCATTATATCTAATGCATGATTGTAAACCTTCTAAATCAGTATAATCACAACTAATGTCTTTTTGTCTTATTTCAAATTGTTTTTTAATCATTGAAAATCTTCCATTAATGTTTTTCATTTAGTAATATGAAATGTAAATCCTTCTTTATTCATCATGCTTCCTCGTTTACTTTTTTAAAAAAATTTGGAGTTTAGAATAATACTCCAAATATGAAACAAACAATTGCTAATAAT
>Ga0310690_10005066_pt1 | contig 18183 bp, 15 predicted proteins | sample AusTroGonzalo_MG_2_FD_207661 | JGI IMG/M metagenome (GOLD analysis project Ga0310690, IMG submission 207661) | Bovine rumen microbial communities from tropical cattle in Woodstock, Queensland, Australia - Gonzalo_04 (v2) (version 2) | ecosystem: Host-associated > Mammals > Digestive system >...
GGTCAACGTCGGGGCGCTTGCAGATTTCCTCATAGCCCTTCTCGCCGCTGTAGATGTCTGCGGGGGGAAGGCCGGCACTACGCAGATACTTCTGGCAGCCTTCGGCACGATTCTCTTCGTAGTCGCACAGGGCTACAATCTGCACACCAGGGATGTAAGTGAAGCGAGCCACTGCACCAGGGCCACGCATACCGAGGCCGACGAAGGCCACACGCACGGTCTCCATCTTGGGAGCCGTCAGGCCCAGGACGTGCTGCTGGCCGGCTGGACGTGCAGGAGTTTCAACAACGAGGGTTCCCTTGTCCCAATGTGTCTTGGTGCTGGGACTGAGGCTCTGAGCCCATGAAGTAACACTGAAAAGGGTTGCCGCAACAAGGACGGCGGAGAAATGTTTGATGTTCATTATTGGTTAGTTTTAGTGATATCGCTGTGCAAAGATAATGAAACTTTTCTGAACAACAGCTTTTTTCTCATTATTTTTTACTTAAAAGGTCGAAAATCTTCACACACCCATGCAAGAGGTGGCGCCAAGAGTGGTGGCAATGGCCGTTGAAATGGCAATTAACGTCTGAATGATGACTTCCTACGTTTGCTTGTTCATGTATGTTGCCGGAATTAAATATATGTACCAAATTCTTTCAGAGAGATGTATTATGGCGTGTATTATGCGCTTCGCGTCCACTCCGAGGCAGGCACGTGTTTTTGTTTGTTTGTTCTTCCCCCCCTATATATATAGGGGAAGAACGAACGAACGAAAATACATAGAGCCTCGGAGCATTTGCAAACATAACGTAGCGCGTTGGGCATCATAACGTGTTATGTTGGCAAGGATAACGTGCCTCGTTGCTCAACAACCCACGTACTTCCGGCAATAAGTACAGCAGTTGTTGCCAATAAGTACAGTAGTTGTCGGCAATAAGTACAGTAGTTGTTGGTGATTTTGAAATGAATTTTGCGCATTATCTGATGCGACTACTAAGTATTTACCCCAGGGGACACATACCCATCACATCAGGTGCTATGACATGTCAGCACTATTCCACTTACTTTGGTTGCAAAGCCTCATTTCGTCAAGATTAAGAAAAAATACAGGCATTCTCTTGCTCCATACACTATAAATCCTTAATTTTGCATGAAAATAACACTATAACTAAACTAAAGCAATACTTGTATGAAACGCTTAAACTTGTTTTTCCTAACACTTTTTGCTACCGTTCTGCCTATGACTATATGCGCAGAAGAAACGGAATTGAAGAGGTTTGATTGTACCTTCAGCGGAGCCACCGACGGGACTGCCAGTGAGACGTATGCCATTGGAACGCTGAACACCACCGAAGGCAACGACTGGATTTGGAATGCCCCTGGCGAAAGCAAGTCGCCTGTCCTTCAGATGACGGAGGTGGGAGGCAAAGCCTGTCTCTCTGCCAACCTAAAGACTTCCTCGCTCGAACTGACTTCTGACTTCAGCGTACCGGGCAAGATTCAGACGATACTCATAACGGCAGGAGGCAACATAGGGACTATCCGATTAGACTTTGGAGAGGAATATAATCTCCATGAATGGAAATATACGGACAACAATCTGCACAGCATCGGGTTTGGCTACGAGCAGGTAACGAAGCTGTCAACACTGCCCAGGCAAAGAATCAAGCTTATTATAACGCCCAAAGACGAGACTTCCGGCGAGCCCATCTATCTTCGTTACGTCTGCATTGACACAAAAGTGATGAAACTCGGCATCAACGATATGGTCTCGAAGATGGTAGGCTTTGACGAAGAGACCTATACCCTGAAGGCAGAGGACAAAGCATACGACTGGAAAATGGCACTGCCCTACTCCGGCGTGACACTCGAAACTGCAGGTCCAGCTGCTTGGAGCGAGGAAGAATGTCTTTACCTGCGTGTCGTAAACAGAAAGAGTTCTTACACGACGCTGTCGTTAATTTCTGCTAACCCTGTAGTGGGCAAGGTGAAGAAGATTATTGTCAGCGCTGGTGGAGACGTCAGGTCTGCATCCTATACGAAACGCGATGAAGAGATTGTTTTCAGCAATGGTCCTATTGGGAGTGTGTCATACTATTATGACTATGTCATAGACTTAGGCGAAGGAGAGGAGTTGGAGGACAACATCAGGTTTGACTTGTATACAGGCACAGACACCTACCTGAAGAGCATCATTGTCATAATGGAAGACGGAAACGTAGAGACTTTGGGCATCACATCTACGTTCTATGACTGGGAGGAATGGAACACAACCAACTCCTATATGGAAGGTTCCTTGAAGGCAAAGGAAAGCACGCCCTGGAACGCAGTATTCTTTGATCCCAAGGTCAGCGTGTATCCGACTATGTACTCATTTACGAATTATGACAATACCACCATGACAGAGCAATGTATGGTTTTCCATAAAGATAACGACAATCTGGAGTTCAACCTTATGAACTTGTTTGATGTGTCTGGTACCATACATAAGATTATTGTGCGCTGTACAGGTGGTCTTGCAAATATAAACGCTACTGTTTATGAACATGGGACAGGAGAAGGCGAACAGCATTCCAGCATCCAGCTTGTTAATAACGGCTGGTTCACCGATGCCGAACTGACCTTCGACGGCACTACGGAATACACCAATGCCGACATCAGGCTGAATGCTTCCGGAACTTCGCCTATCTTCTTGCAAAGCATTACCATCGTGCAGGAAGGCAATAATGGTGGAGGCGGCGGAGGTAATGAGCCAGAGCCCGACGGCATGTGCGGCGAAAGCCTCTACTATACCATTACGCCACTGCCTTACACCACTTTGGTTTGGGACTATGAAACCTATGAGTCGGTCGAGGTTCCTGCCAACAAGCTCACCATCACAGGCACGGGCGAAATGTATGACTACGACGAGTGGACGAACACAGTGCCTTGGGAGAATGTGAATGTGGAGAGCATCACAGAGATAGAACTGCCTGACGGTATAACGCATGTGGGCAACTATGCGTTCTACGGATGTTACCATGCACTTGTCAACAAACTGCCTGAAAGCCTGACCAGTATTGGTGCATACGCCTTTTATAACCTGCTGAATTGGTCAGACGAAGACCTGCGGCTCCCCAGCAACCTCACTTATGTCGGGCCAAGCGCCTTCATCTTTTGCGATGGCATCAAGAATCTTTATCTGCCAGCCAGCCTGACCTATATCGGCGATGCAGCATTTAGCAGCATCTTTAGCTTGGAGAACTTCTATGTCGATGGTGCTAACCCCGTCTATAAAGCCGACGGCAATGCCATCATCGAGAAAGCCACCAACACGCTGATTGCCGCTAACAACAATACGGTCATCCCCGACTATATCGAGACCATTGGCAACAGCGCATTCTCCCGTGTTAGCAACGAGACGGTTTCAATCCCAAATAGTGTCACGAAGATTAGTCAGTATGCATTCAGCAGTTCCTACATAACCAGTATTGACATTCCTTCCAGTGTGACAACTATAGGCTATTATACCTTCGGTAATTGTAGCAAATTGCTCAAAGCCACCATTGGCAGCGGTGTCACCACAATCGACGCCAATGTCTTCTATGGCTGCACCAACATCCTCGATGTGTTCTGCTATGCTAACCCCGAGGCATTGACATGGGTAAACACCAACTACGAAGCATACTCCTTCAAGCCCGACAAGATGACGAAGATGCACGTCCTTGCTGCCGACTTGGAGAAGTGGCAGGAGAAGTTCGGCTTCCTCAATGTCACCTTCGTAGGCGACCTTGGCGGCACCGTTGCCCCCATCACAGAGGAAACGGTAATTGCAGTTTCGTCACTGGAGAACATGAACCTCAGCGATAGCACCATTGATGGCATCTACTATAACCTCAATGCCAGCACAGGCAACGGTTACAATAGCGGATGTCTTGTCATCGGACAAACCACCGACATGTCACTCATCAATGACGGTGCTCCTGGCAGCGATGACGTGCGCGACAACTTCACTGGCATCATCCTCAAGGTAGGTCCCGGCAAGGGTATCATTGCCGTCAACGCCAAGTCCATCGGCAAGACACAATTGGCTGTGCGCATCGGTGACGGCACACCTACATACGCTGGTCATAACGAACGCTGGGAGACATACGTCAGCTACAACGTCACTGAGGCTACCTACGTCTATATCTATGCAGTCGGCAATGGAACTCTGGTGAAAGCCTTCGACCGTGAGGTTGCTGAACCTGAAGAGGATGCTCTGCTCATCTACGGCATCACCATTATGCCTGGAACTGACGAAGACGCCATCAAGGACATCGAACAGGACCAAATGGCAAATGGTAAATCCGTAAATGACCAATGGTTTGACCTCAGCGGCAAGAAGCTGCAAGGCCTGCCTGCAAAGAACGGCATCTACATCAAGAACGGCAAGAAGGTTGTGATTAAGTAACCTTTGAAAGCGTCACATACGCTATGCCAGATGAATCTATTAACATCAAAGAACCTACAAAGTATGAAACCTATCGTTAGCATCATAATGGGCAGCACAAGCGACCTGCCCGTTATGGAGAAAGCAGCTAAGTTCCTCGATGAAATGGGCATACCCTTCGAGATGAATGCCTTCTCCGCTCATCGTACACCTCAGGAAGTTGAAGCCTTTGCCAGCATAGCAGAAGAGCGAGGCTTGAAGGTCATCATTGCTGGCGCAGGAATGGCTGCGGCTCTGCCTGGCGTTGTGGCTGCAAGCACGACACTTCCCGTCATCGGTGTACCCATCAAGGGAATGCTCGACGGCCTCGATGCCATGCTGAGTATCATACAGATGCCTCCTGGCATCCCTGTTGCAACCGTCGGCGTGAACGGTGCACAGAACGCTGCCATCCTTGCTGCCGAGATGCTTGCCTTGAGTGACGAAACGCTTGCCCAGAAGCTTCGCGACTACAAGCAAGGCCTCAAGGAAAAGATCGTCAAAGCCAATGCAGAACTCAAGGAGGTGAAATACAACTTTAAGACAAATTGACAGACCCCCTCTAACTCCCCCTCTATGGGGAGAAAGCCTCTACTCATCCCTGTCGGAAGAGAGGGAGAGTAAATTACCAAATAACCAAATAACTAAATCGTAAATAAACAGTAAATCGTAAATGGTAAAATAGTAAATGATATGGTGCGAAGAAAGACTCACGAAGTAAAGATAGGCAAGCTGCGCATCGGTGGCGAGAACCGCGTGGCTGTGCAGAGCATGACGACTTGCTCCACACTTGATACAGAAGGCTGTATTGCACAGGCCATCCGCATCATCGAAGCAGGCGGGCAGCTTGTTCGGCTCACCACACAGGGCACGCGCGAAGCCGAGAACCTGCGCAACATCAAGGCTGGCCTTATTGAGCGCGGCTATGGGGACATTCCTCTTTGTGCCGACGTTCACTTCAATCCCAATGTGGCTGACGTTGCTGCCACCATCGTGGAGAAGGTGCGCATCAATCCTGGCAACTATGTGGATCCAGCCCGCCAGTTCAAGACACTGGAATATACAGATGAGGAGTATAAGCAAGAGTTAGAAAGGCTGGATGAACGCTTCTGCCGCTTCCTTAATATATGTAAGGAGCACGGCACAGCCATTCGTATCGGCGTGAACCACGGCAGCCTTTCCGACCGCATCATGTCCCGCTACGGCGACACGCCCGAAGGTATCGTGGAGTCGTGCATGGAGTTCCTCCGCATTGCCGAGCGCGAACAGTTCCGTGATGTCGTGGTCAGCATCAAGGCTTCTAACACGGTCATCATGGTGCAGAGCGTCCGCCTGCTCTGTCAGCAGATGGAGAAGGAAGGCATGGACTATCCTTTGCACTTGGGCGTGACAGAGGCAGGCGAGGGCGAGGACGGCAGGTTGAAGAGTGCCGTTGGCATCGGTGCCTTGCTCATCGACGGCATAGGCGACACCATTCGCGTCAGCCTTAGCGAAGAGCCGGAGTGCGAGATACCTGTGGCACAAAGCATCCTGCAGGCAGCCCGTGTGCAGATGCACAAGACGGAATACATCTCCTGCCCGGGCTGCGGACGCACGCTCTATGACCTGCAGGACACGATTCGTCGCATCAAAGCTGCCGTCGAGGAGAAAGCCAAGACCGATGCCCGCTACCGCACGCTCAAGATAGGCATCATGGGTTGCATCGTGAACGGCCCAGGCGAGATGGCAGATGCCGACTATGGCTACGTTGGTGCTGCCCGAGGTAAAGTCTCGCTCTACAAGAACAAGGAGTGCATCGAGAAGAACATCCCCGAGGAAGAAGCCGTAGAACGCCTCATCGCCTTCATCGACAAAGACCTTGGATGTACCTGCTGGGGTTGAACCTTTTCCTAAAGACTATCTCGACATAGTTTCCTGTGATGCAAATCAATTCTGGAGGAAACCATCAGCTACGCAACATGAAGACAACATATAGAACGATTCACTTTAGGGCTATCGCGTTGTTTTACGTGGTTGCTCTTGTTTTGCGCCTGACGACATTGATGCTTGGCAACACGTATCCAACACTTGGTGAAAGCTATTTATTCCAACTATCCACAGGGCTTGGTCCTGCCATAGGAGCTATTGTAGCTATGATTGTTTTCAAGCGTAATACAGAATATACCATCGCAGGCAAGTCTGTATGGAAGTCTATTATAACTATAGCAGTGCCATGTCTCGTGTTCGGTATTATAGGAGGAGCGGATATTGGCGTATTGTGCTTCTTGGCATTTGTGTATGGACTGTTGGAAGAATACGGATGGCGAGGATTCCTGCAATACGAACTCAGGGAATTACCCATGTGGCAGTACGTCCTTATCATCACGGCCATGTGGTTCTTGTGGCATTTGGACTTGGACCAACGTAACGTATTGACGTTCTTCTTACTTCTGCTTTTTGCTTCGTGGGGAATCGGAAAGGTGTGTGCCGATACTCATTCGCTGCTTTTCTGCGCTGCGTTCCATGGCATCGTCAACTTCTCGAAACATGGGGGCTTACTCTCCGATACCACTTACCTCATAGCGTTCATCTGCGTAATCGTGTTTTGGATTACTATATGGTATTTTGTCATGTTATCAAAGAAACAGAATCAATGAACATGAAAACACTCATAAAGGCAAAGGAGGACAAAAGTTAGCTTGCCGACGCGTCGGCAAACACCTGCTCCGCCCCTCTGAAATGCGCTTACAGACAAGACTTGTAAAATCACAAAACCTCAATACCATGAACGCGAACCTGCTATGCAGGGGTTTCGGCCCGACAACTGCTGTACTTATGGCCGGAAGTACAGCAGTTGTCGGCAATAAGTACAGCAGTTGTTCCCCGGAAGTCCACAGACCTACTTTATGGGACAAAGGTTGGATGGCTCAGCAGAATGTATAAAAGGTTCTGTCGCTATGAGTTATCGGCTGAACCAGAAGAGCGGAAAGTACGGGGCAGAGCTGCAAGGAATCGCGCTCGCGGAAAGTTAAAGTAGCTCCCTGAAAGTTAAAGAAGTGAAAAAAGACAACTTTTTTCTCCTCTGTATAGCGTTCTTTACATAATTATAATGTATCTTTGCAGTACGAAGGGGACTGCTCGGCAGCCTTCCCGCCCCAAGAACAGACACGATGGAGAAGAGAAAACTGCTTGGAATGACGCTCCCGGAGCTACGCATCGCCGCAGCGGAAGCAGGGCTGCCTGCCTTCGCTGCGAAGCAAATCATGCAGTGGCTCTACAGTAAGCATGTCCGCAACATCGACGAGATGACAAACCTCTCGCTCAAGGGGCGGGCTGCACTGGCCGAGCGCTACACCATCGGGTGCCAGCCGCCATGCGACGTGCAGCAAAGCTCGGACGGCACGGCCAAGTACCTCTTCCCGACAGACAGCGGCGAAACGGTGGAAAGCGTCTTCATCCCCGACGGCGACCGCGCCACCCTCTGCGTCAGCTCTCAGGCAGGATGCCGCATGGGATGTCGCTTCTGCATGACGGGCAGGCAGCGTTTCGGAGGCAACCTCACCGCCACCGACATACTGAACCAGGTCTATTCCGTCCCGGGGAGCGAGCGGCTCACCAACATCGTCTTCATGGGACAGGGCGAACCAATGGACAACCTCGACGCCGTGCTCCGCGCCACTGAATTGCTCACAGTCCCCGACGGCTGGGCATGGAGTCCGAAGCGCATCACCGTCTCTACGGTCGGCATGAAGAAAGGCGTAGAGCGCTTCCTGCAAGAGAGCGACTGCCATCTGGCCATCAGCCTGCACAACCCGTTCCCCGAAGAACGGCAGCAGATGATGCCCGCTGAGAAAGCCTACAGCATCCGCGACCTGCTGGCACTCCTCGGCAAACAGGACTGGAGCCACCAGCGAAGGCTCAGCTTCGAGTACATCGTCTTCGGCGGACTCAACGACACAGAACGCCACGCCCGCGAACTGGTGCGACTGCTCTCCCCTATGGAGTGCCGCGTCAACCTGATACGTTTCCACCAAATCCCTGACACACCCTACCAGGGAGCCTCGGAGGAACGGATGATTTGGCTGCGCGACTACCTGACACGCCACGGCCTGACCGCCACCATCCGAGCCAGTCGCGGACAGGACATCTTCGCCGCCTGTGGACTGCTACATGCGGCCACCTCCCCGCTCCCCCAAGGGGGAATGCCTTTGAATACTACAAATTATACATAATTAATCATAAAAAAGAATACTATGATACTTCACCATCTAAAGCACTCCCTCATAGGGGGAGCAGGGAAGGGGCTTCTGTTTTGCCTCTCCTTGGCAATGATTTTCGGTTGCACCAAGTCACAACTCGTCCCCCAGGCAAGCGGACGTCCCTACGAAGTTCTCGTCGTGCTCGATAAAGCCACATGGAACGCACCTGCCGGACGTGCGCTCTTCGACATCCTCGACACCGACGTGCCCTGCCTTCCGCAGAGCGAACGCTCCTTCCACATAACACAAATCGAACCGAAGGACTTCAGCTCTAACTTCACCATCTTCCGCAACATCATACTGGTCAACATCGACAAGACACAATACTCGCGCACTGGTATGCGGTTCACACGCAACAAGTACGCCATGGACCAAATCGTCCTCTCCATCAACAGCCCAAGCCTCGAGGAGTTCCGTAAGTTCTGTATCGACCACAAGCAGGAGGTCATCGACTTCCTGACACGCAGCGAGATGAACCGCCTCATCAAGGAACTGGAAAAGAAGTACTCCAAGGTGACCTACGACCTGGCATGGCAAATCTTCGCCTGCCGCTTCTATGCTCCCAAGGAACTCACCAGCTACAAGAAGGGCGAACACTTCTTCTGGACAAGCAACAACACGGCCAGCGGACTGGAGAACATCTGCATGTACAGCTTCCCCTACGAAGGACCGGCCACCTTCAACAAGGAATACATGACCGCCAAGCGCGACTCTGTCATGAAAGTAAACCTCCCCGGCGAGAAGCCTGGCATGTACATGAAGACCGACTCGCTCTGCACGATAATCAAGCCCATTGTTGTCCACAAGCGTTATGCTATGGAGATGCGCGGACTCTGGTACATGGAGAACGACTGCATGGGAGGTCCCTTTGTCAGCCACTTCCGCATTGACACCGAGACAAACCGCGTTGTCGTGGTCGAAGGCTTTGTCTATGCTCCCGAGAAGATGAAGCGCGGACTCATCCGCCGTCTCGAAGGCTCGCTCTACACCCTCCTGCTCCCCGAAGAACAGTACTCGCTCATCGAAACAGAAGTGGAGGAAGAAACCCCTGCTGCGAAAAAGAATTAAAGAATATGATAAAACTCAAAATAGCTATCACTACCGTAGGCTCAGATGCGGCAAGCAGCGACATCGCCCGCCAGATATGCGAGGACACCGCCCTGCTTGAGCTTTGCACACCCGTCTTTGGCAAAGCCGATGCCCAGGAAGCAGATGCCCAGGTGCTCGTCCCAACAACAGAAACGGCTCCGTGCCCAACGGATGCTGTCGAGATACTTGTGACAGACAAGACGAACATCATCCTCCTCGGCAAGGAACCCACGGCAGAAGACATCGCGAAGCTTCGCGACATCCTGGAGCGCGACTTCGACCTTCGCTCGCCACGCATCGCCATCGTGCAGGAGACATCTATGCAAGTCCCTGACCTCGCCACGCAAGTCACAGCCGACCTCGGCATCAATACCTACGGTCCCCTGACACGTGAACAACTGCAGGCAGAAGACGCAGCCCACCACTTCGATGCCGTCATATTGGCAGACAACAGCCTGGCACCTGGCATCGTCTCAGCACTCACACCAGCTGCCCCCACCCGTGTCTTTGCAGGCAGGCAGGCAGTCGTCACAGCCGCCTACCGCCCTCTGCGGCCAGAAGAAACTGACGAAGAGCTGACAGACATCTCCTGCCTAACGCATCCCATCTACACGGCCATCGACATCGTCCGCAACCGAGCCTTCTACGACGAGGCACGGCAAAACCCGCTGCCAAAGCTCTTCCGCGACAAACGCGACGACCGTAAGAAGGAGGACGCTCCCCGCACAAACAACGACAACAACACCGAACAGCCATCATGAGCACAAGTTCAGATATGCAGGCACTCATGAACCGCTACGGCATCGTGGGACGCAACGAAGCTCTTCGTGAAGCCCTCGCCACAGCAGTTCTCGTCGCACCTACCGACCTCTCTGTCCTCATACAGGGCGAGAGCGGCGTGGGTAAGGAAATCGTGCCACGCATCATACACGACCACAGCAAACGCAAAGGCAAGACATACATCGCCATCAACTGCGGAGCCATTCCCGAAGGTACCATCGACAGCGAACTCTTCGGACACGAGAAGGGTGCCTTCACCAGTGCCATAGGAGAGCACGAAGGCTTCTTCGGAGCTGCCGACGGCGGGACGCTCTTCCTTGACGAGGTGGGCGAACTGCCGCTGAGCACTCAGGCCCGACTGCTCCGCGTCCTCGAAACAGGAGAATACCTCCGCGTGGGCAGCAGTACGCCACGAAAGACAAACGTCCGCATCGTGGCAGCAACCAACGTGGATATCCCCAACGCCATCAAGCACGGACGCTTCCGCGAAGACCTCTACTACCGCCTCTGCACCATCAACATCAAGATACCGCCCCTGCGCAAGAGAGACGGTGACGCTGTACTGCTCTTCAAGAAGTTCGCCCTCGACACAGCCGGACGCTACAACATCCCAGAGCCCATACGCCTCACACCTGAGGCCGAAGCCGTCGTCAACTCCTACAAGTGGCCTGGCAACATCCGACAGCTGCGCAACATCACCGAGCAGCTCAGCATCCTCTCCGAGAGCCGCAACATCACACCTGAGACGCTTGCAAAACACGGCATCACGCCCAACTCCGACTCTGACACTGGCATTGCTACCATCGGGACAGGCAGCAACGACACGCAGCACGACTACGAACAGGAAATCAAGATTCTTGCACATGCTGTCTTCGAGCTTCGCTCCGAGGTGCAGGAGCTCAAGGAGAAACTGCAAGGACGGGAGTCCTGGCATCAGGCCCCTGCCAGCACAACAATGCCTGTACCTATCTCGGCACAGAAACATACACCACACACACAGCCCATCGACCTGGACATCCCTACTGCCGAGGAAATTGTCGATGACGACACACTCAACATCGGAGACATGGAGAAGCGCAACATCCTGCTCGCCCTCCAGCGCAACCACTACAAGCGTAAGCTCGCCGCCGAAGAGCTCGGCATCAGTGAGCGGACGCTCTACCGCAAGATAAAAGCCTATGGAATCGACGAATAGACGGACACACGTCCTCCTGCTCCTGCTCGCTCTCATCATCTCGGCCTGCACCGTCAGCTACCGCTTCAACGGAGCCAGCATTGACTATGAGACAACGAAAACCATACAAATAGACAACTTCCCCATCCGCAGCGCATACGTCTGGGGTCCCATGCAAGGCATCTTCCAGAACCGTCTCACCGACGTCTATGCCAACCAGACGAAGCTTCGGCAGGTCAAGAAGAACGGCGACCTGCAGCTCGCAGGCGAAATCGTAGCATTCGACCAGTTCAACAAAGGCATCTCCAGCGATGGCTACAGCAGTCAGGTACAGCTGAAGATGACCGTCAACGTCCGCTTCGTCAACAACAAGAAGCATACCGACGACTTCGAGCGACAGTTCTCTGCAACCACCGAATACGATGCCTCGCAGCAGCTGACTGCTGTACAGGAAGAACTCGTCACGCAGATGGTTAAGGACATCGTGGACCAAATTTTCAACGCCACCGTAGCCAACTGGTAAGGGTAATTGTCAAATTGTGAAATTGTCAAACTAAGAAATGAATAGGCACATCATAGACTACATCCGACGGCCCGACACCCTCGACGACGATGCCATCCAGCAGCTGCAAGCCCTCGTGCAGGAACATCCCTACTTCCACGTGGCTCGTATCCTGCTCCTGCAAGCCCTCTATCGGAGGCACGCAGCTTCCTACGACGAGACGCTTCGCCGCACTGCCATCCTCGTCCCCAACCGTGAAGCCGTCTTCCGTCTGACAGAAGAACCCCACTACACGCATCCAGAAGAGCGCAAGCGCTATGACGAGACGGCAGACTCTACCGACTCCCGAACCGTGAGCCTCATCGACAATTTCCTCGAGACACAGACACCAGCCACGCCTGTCCTCCACCCCATCGATGCCTCACAGGACTACATCGGTTACCTGCTGCAACGCGAGAGCCAGCAAGGGCAACAAAGACAGGATGTGCTCCCCATGAACGGCGGCGGCGTCGTCGAGGACTTCCTGGAAAATGAAACAGGAAGAATCGTCCTTGAAGACAACCAAGAAGACTATGAAGAAGGTGGCGAAGAAGAGAAAGAAGTAAGCAAGCCACAAAAGCCCCAAGAAGAGGCAAATAATGAAATACTGACTGAAATAATGGCCGGAATTTACATCAAACAAGGCAAATATGAGAACGCAGTGAAAATTATCCGGCAACTTTCCTTGAAATATCCGAAAAAAAATCGTTACTTTGCAGACCAAATTCGCTTTTTAGAGAAATTAATACTTAATAATAAACATAAATAACACATGTACACATCTATCGTTATCCTGATTGTAGTGGCATCTGTACTCATGTGCCTCATCGTACTTATTCAGGAATCCAAGGGCGGCGGTCTTGCTGCCGACTACTCCAACAACAACCAGATTCTGGGCGCACCCAAGACAACAAACTTCATCGAGAAAACAACTTGGGTTCTCGCCGGCGTAATGATTTTCCTCAGTGTCATCAGCGTAGCATTCTTGCCCAAGGCAGGCAGCGATGACTCTGTCTTCATGCAGCAGGCCATAGAGCAGGCTGCCACCAATCCCGCCAACGTGCCTGCCATGCAGCAGCCCGCAGCTACTGAAGCACCCGCAGAGGCACCCGCAGAGACTCCTGCTCAGTGATGCTCATAGCCGACAGCGGTTCCACAAAGACCGACTGGCTCCTCATCGCTCCCGACGGGACGCAGACAGAACTGCACACCGACGGCATCAATCCCGCCCGCGACACGCGCGATACCATATATAATATATTGTATCACCAATTGCTGACGCAACTCTTCCCCCTTGACACAAGCGGGAAGAGTTGTCTGTCTGTCTATTTCTACGGAGCAGGATGCATCGCGCCCTTCAAGGAGAAAGTGCAGAGCGTCATCCAAGAACTGCTGCCAGCAAATACGGTTCAGGTAGAAAGCGACCTGCTCGGAGCGGCCCGTGCCCTCTGCTTGGATGAGCCAGGCATCGCCTGCATCCTTGGGACAGGCTCCAACAGTTGCCTCTACGACGGTAAGGACATCGTCATGAACACACCGCCGCTCGGCTATATTCTGGGCGATGAAGGCAGCGGCTCCATGCTCGGCAAGACTCTGCTCAACGGTCTCTTCAAAGGAATCCTGCCAGAAGCACTCAAGCAGGCCTTTTGCGACAAGTTCAGCCTGACGATGCCCGACATCATCCAGCATGTCTATCAGCAGCCCGCTGCCAACAAGTTCCTTGCCTCACTTGTTCCCTTCATCGCTGAGCATCGCACACATCCTGCCATCCACGACATGCTGGTCGATGCTTTCCGCCTGTTCATTGTCCGCAACATTGCTGTTTACAGGCATCCGGAGATGCCCATCAACTGCGTAGGAGGCATCGCATATCAGTTCGCAGAAGAACTAAGCGAAGCAGCAACCGCAGAAGGCATGAAAATAGGCCGAATACTGCGACGTCCCATCGAAGCGATTGTACAATATCATCAAAAACATGATACTATCTATACATTATCGCACGAAAACAGGGAAACATGCTAAATAACATACAGCAAAGTATTGCATTATGAATAAAAATGCTCTACCTTTGCAACCGTTATCCTGAAAACAATCTTTTTACCTTAAACAAAAGCTAATACCAAAGTGGAAGAGAGCAGCTGTGAAGCTCCTCTCTTTTTTCATTTATAAAGTCCCCAAAGGGAAGAACGCAATAGTAAAAGGCTAAATAGTAAATGTAAATGGTAAATGGTAAATGTTTAGAGGTCTGTTGCGCCGATTTGCAGAGCGTCCGTGCTGCCGCAGAAGGTGGAGCCCATCGTATTGAGCTTTGCCAAGCTCTTGGTTTGGACGGCCTGACGCCATCGGCAGGGATGATTGAATCGGCCATCGATATGGGCACACCCGTTCAGGTGCTCATCCGCCCACGCGAGGGTGACTTTGTTTATAGCCAAGACGAAGTGCTCTGTATGCAGCGAGACATACGTCAGGCCAGACGAATGGGAGCAAACGGCGTGGTGATTGGTGCCTTGAAGCCCGACGGCAGCATCGACGAAGAAGCCGTCCGCCGTCTTGTCGGCGAAGCAGAGGGGCTGAGCATCACTTTCCATCGTGCTTTCGATGTCTGTGCAAACCCTCTCGAAGCCTTGGAGAAGATTATTTCCCTGGGTTGCCATCGTCTGCTCACCTCCGGCCAAGCACCTTCAGCCGAGCAAGGCATCCCTTTGCTCAAGAGGCTTGTGGAGCAGGCAGCAGGCAGGCTAATCATAATGCCTGGAGCAGGTGTTAGTCCGCAGAACGCCCACCGCATCCTCTCCGAGACAGGTGCCAACGAGATACACGGTTCCCTGCGCAAAGGCGACCACACCGACCCTGAACTCGTCCGCGCTACGATAGAGGCAATAAATAGGGAAAAAGTAAAAAGGGAATAGTGAATAATTTGCTGCCGCCTTTAATTATTTTGAATTTAGTTATATAGCATATGAAATCCTTAAGAGAACTCTTCCGTATAGGCATCGGCCCTTCCAGCAGCCACACGATGGGACCGCAAGCCGCTGCCATCCAGTACCTTGAACGCCATCCAGAGGCAACGGACTTCGATGTCACACTCTACGGCTCCCTCGCAGCTACAGGCAAGGGACACATGACCGACGTCGCCATCCTCCGCGTCCTTGAACCTAAGGCAAACGTCATCATCCATTGGGAGCCAACGGTCTTCCTGCCCTTTCACCCTAATGGGATGAAGTTTGCCGTGCGTCAGCCAGATGGTTCGCTCTTCGATGAATGGACTGTCTATAGCGTAGGCGGCGGAGCTCTTTCGGAAGGAATGGAACAGGAAGCAGAAGCCTCTGACGAGGCTCCGCTCTACCCTCTTACCACAATGAAAGCAATCATGGCGTGGTGCCAAGAGACGGGACACGCTTTCTGGGAATATGTGGAGCAATGTGAAGGACAGGAAATCTGGGACTACCTGCGCGAGGTATGGCGTGTCATGCAGGAAGCTGTGGAACGCGGCATCGACCACGAAGGCATTCTCCCCGGTCCTCTTGGCTTGCAACGCAAGGCTCCTATCTACTACACCAAAGCCAAGGGCTACAAGGCCAATCTGCAAAGTTCAGGTCTCGTCTATGCCTATGCCCTTGCCGTCAGCGAGGAGAATGCCTCTGGCGGACTCATCGTCACGGCTCCCACCTGCGGCTCCTGTGGTGTCCTCCCTGCCGTTCTCTACCATTTGGGGCACAACCACACCTTCTCCGAAGAACGCATTCTCCATGCCCTTGCCACAGCAGGACTCATCGGCAATCTCGTCAAAGAGAATGCCAGCATATCAGGTGCTGATGTGGGCTGCCAGGGAGAAGTCGGCGTGGCCAGTGCTATGGCCTCAGCAGCTGCCTGTCAGCTCTTTGGCGGCAGCGTGGCACAGATTGAATATGCCGCAGAGATGGGACTGGAGCATCACCTTGGCATGACCTGCGACCCCGTCTGTGGTCTTGTGCAGATACCTTGTATTGAGCGCAACGCCTTTGCCGCCGCACGTGCCCTCGATGCCAATTTCTATGCTTCCCTATCAGATGGCCAGCATCGCGTCAGCTTCGACCGCGTCGTGCGTGTCATGAAGCAGACCGGTAAAGACCTGCCCTCTCTCTACAAAGAAACCTCCGAAGGCGGCCTTGCCAAACTGAGTGACGATTAAATCTTCGTGCCTTTGTGTCTTTGTGTTCCGCTAATCGCTCGGCACTGGCAGGAGACGCTTTCGTAGCCGTTGGTGTAAACGCGGCCTTGCGTCCTCTCCCTATATCATTAAAACAAAAAAACTGCGCCCCCCGCGCCCCCTATGCCCATATCCATTTGATTACAAATCGGTTAAGGGGGGCTATGTTGGTCATAAACTGCGCCCCTACCTCGCCCCACTGTGCCCCCCAACATCCCTCTTTTTGGGGGGGCGCAGTGGGGGCACAGTGGGGGCGGGGTTTGGAGCCAACATAGCCCCTCGCAACATACTTGCTATCAGCGTGATAAACTTGCGGGGGGCGCGGGGGGCGCAGTTTTTTATTTTTTCCCATATAGGGACATATAAGCTCTCGAAATACAGCACCACCGGTCAGAAGTACGTGTACTTATCGCCAGAAGTACGTGTACTTATTGCCGGAAGTACGTGGGTTGTGAGGCAGAAGTACGTGGGTTGTTGAGCAACACAGCACGTTATCCTTGCCAACATAACACGTTATGTTGGGCAACACGGCACGTTATGTTGGGCAAAGACCTTGGGAGCGATTGGGAAAGGCCTGTTGTTCAGTTCTGGATATTAAGAAGGTGGCTCTGCGAATAGTAGTTGACGCGGTAGCGATAGAGAGGGCGACCGCCTGGGCCGTCGGAAATGTTGCCGACATCGTTCAGGTTGTATGTGCGGCCGCAACTCTTACACTCCACGTAATCGCTGGCTCCCTTTTTCCATACAAGCGGCTTCGTGATGTTGTAGTTCTGATAGCAGTTGGAGCAGGCTCGGTCGTAGCAGACGACACGCACAAAGTCCTCTCCCACCTCAGGGATAGTGAGCTTACCGACAATGAAGCCGCTTAAGCCGAGGTAGTAGCCGTTGTAACTGTTTGAGGCAAGGATGTTTATGGTGTCCGTCTTGTTGGTGGCGCTGGTGAAGAGAAAACGTTCTCCATCGCTGGTAACGGTACAGTATTCGCCCATGCTCTCGCAGGCAGGCAGGAGAGCCTTGGGTGCTTGCAGGACATTGTCAATGGTCAGCCTTGCCCTCAGATTGCTGTATTTGTTGCTCACTTCGCCTTCGGAGCAGGAGGCAAGAAGGAGAAGCATGAGAAAGACCCTCTCTAACTCCCCCATAAAAGGGGAGAACAAAAGGCGAAGCGATTTAATATGGTGCTTATGAATAGCCATTGGCGTACTATGTTGTTTCGGTATATTTCTCCCCCTTTAAGGGGGAGTTAAAGAGGGTCCTTTCTGCCTTCTCAGCCTTCTCGAAGTGGAAACCGTCCCATACTTGCTGCATGAGGGCGGCTATCTCCTTGGTACAGAGGTTGCCGATGCTGCCTTCGTGGGTGTGGTGAACTTCCTTACGAGGTACAAACTTGCCTGCCTCGATGTCGAGGCCGACCTTCTTGTAGGCATCGCGGAAAGGCATCCCATTGGCTGCCAGACGGTTGACTTCCTCGACAGAGAACATGAGGTCGTAGCGGGCATTATCAAGGATGTGCTCGTTGACTTCAAGCCGCGCGATGATGTAGGTTGCCATTTGGAGGCATTCCCTCAACTCCTGGAAGGCAGGAAGGAAAACTTCCTTGATGATTTGCAGGTCGCGGAAGTAGCCGCTGGGCAGGTTGTTCATAATGAGCGTAACCTGCTGAGGCAGAGCCTGAAGCTTGTTGCACTTGGCACGTGTCAGCTCGAAGACGTCGGGGTTCTTCTTGTGTGGCATGATGCT
>Ga0310690_10005067_pt1 | contig 18183 bp, 15 predicted proteins | sample AusTroGonzalo_MG_2_FD_207661 | JGI IMG/M metagenome (GOLD analysis project Ga0310690, IMG submission 207661) | Bovine rumen microbial communities from tropical cattle in Woodstock, Queensland, Australia - Gonzalo_04 (v2) (version 2) | ecosystem: Host-associated > Mammals > Digestive system >...
TCCACCAACTATTACGCCGACCAATATGCCATTCTGCCGGAGATTGACACCACGCTCTTCCCGTTGCAGATATTAGAGCTTTCGTTCGACGCCCGCAAAGGGAGCCAGTCATACCCAACGAGTATGTTGATAGTGGGTGTGATTCTTGATACTTCCAACTTCTTGACATTCAGACCTGTGGATACCGTATATGTAGCTGAAACCACGTATGACCACTATACAGTGTTTTTGAACAAGTATCAGCAAACGGAAGGGAGAAGAATTGCAATAGCCGCCAAACTGTTGCCTGCCGGTTATAATGCAGCGTATGTGGACAATATAAAAATAGATGTTTCCTCCGTCTGTCTGCCGGTGAATCGTCCGGTGCTAACGCAAGCCGCGCCGCATTCTCTGACGGTACAGTGGGGTGTCAACGGTAGTGAATCGGATTGGAAGATTCAGTACAAACCTGTTTCGGATTCTGTTTGGGAAAGCGAGGATGTGTCTGTTAATCCAAGTACCATCACCGGACTGCAAGCCAATACCGAATACGAAATCCGTGTGGTGGCCGTCTGCGGACCGGATGATCAGTCCATCCCCTCACAGGTGCTTGTGGCCAGTACGGACTGCAATCCCTTGGATTCGCTGCCGTACGCCGTGAACTTCGACAACTATTTGCACACCAACACCCCGTACACCGGACCTTCGAATGTACCGACGTGCTGGCATGCGTTGAACAACGGGACTTCCTACTCGAATTATCCGTATGTGGTATATGATAATCTTGAGGATCCACATGCCCAGTCCGGAAGATACAGCTTGCATTTCTGGGTTGGCACAGCCGGCACCTACAGCACCCAGTATGCCGTATTGCCGGAAGTTGACCCCTCGGTGGCCAACGTCAGCGGTCTTGAATTGTCATTCGATGTGCGGGCCTATTCAGTCTATTCTTCCGTTCCCACCTTCACATGCCTAATCGGTGTGATGTCCGACTATTTGGACGAAAGCACGTTTGAAATGGTTGACTCCTTGGTTATTACTACGGAGTCTTACCAGCATTACCGTATATTCTTCAACAATTATTCGGGCAATGGTCGTTTCCTGACCATCAAGGTGCCGAAACTGACATACACCAACCAGGGTTGTTTTGACAATATCATGATTTCGCAGGCGGCAACTTGTCTGCCGGTGGATAATGTCACCGCCTCCAATGTCACCAACCAGTCGGTTGTGCTGACCTGGCATCCCAACGGCACAGAGACGGCCTGGAACATCCGCTACCGCCCGGTGGGGGATACGGTTTGGAGTACATCTTCTGCTACAAGCACAACCGCCACCCTCACAGGATTGACGAGTAACACCGTTTACGAAGCCCAAATCCAAGCCTCCTGTATTTCCGATTGGAGTGCATCTGTTTTGTTTGAAACGGAGTGTAACGATGGAATACAATTGCCTTATATAGAGAATTTTGATAATATAACAGGAACTACCGATCGGAATGTCAATATCCTTCCTGACTGCTGGCGGTATATCAATACAGGCATGTATGCATCCAGTACTGGTTGTCCCACCGTTTATGAAGCTCAAAATTATTCGGCCAATGGATTGAATAGCTTGAATTTCTATACCACGAAAAGCGGTTCCAGCGGGGACCAGTTTGCAGTGCTGCCGCCTATCGACATCACCCAAACTCCGATCAACACGTTGCAGCTCACCTTTAAGGGCCGTAGCCAAAGCACATCCAACACCAATCAGTTCTTCCTTCTGGTAGGTGTGTTAGGGGTTGCGAACGATCCATACACTATGATGGTGGTGGACACGTTCATTACGAATAGCTCCACTTATCAGCCCGTGACTGTCCGTTTTGACAACTTTGCGGGTGTAGGCAAGTATATTGTGCTGATGGCTCCGAAGCCTTCTAACGGGTCGAATATCGGCTATGTGGACAGCTTGGTGCTGAGCCTGTTGCCGTGCGCCACGCCTACCGGTCTTGCGGCGGGTGGCATTACGCCCACGTCCGCGCAGGTAAGCTGGACCAATGATGGATCCTCCGGATGGAATGTACAGTATAAGACGGGTAACGACAACTGGAGTAACGCTGTTCCGGTGACGACATCCTCCTATACGCTGACGGGATTGCAACCGAACACCACGTATCAGGTGCGCGTGCAGACGGATTGCGGTGGCGGCAACACCAGCGACTGGACGACGCAATCATTCACCACACTGCCGTGTGTCGCGCCGTCCGCGCTCACTATCTCCAATATCACGCCGTCAACGGCTACAGCCACCTGGACGGCAGGCAACAGCGAAACCGATTGGGATTTCGAATATAAGACTTCCGCAAGTTCGGATTGGAACATCACCATTCCGGTGCACAACACTCCGACGTACGGAATCAACAGCCTTGCCGCGAGCACCTCGTACGATGTACGTGTGCGCGCCGCCTGCGGTACCGCCCGTAGCGACTGGTCCGCCGTGCAGACCTTCTCCACCGAAGCGGTTCCCGGCTGCGCAGAACCCACCAACCTGACGGCCACGGAGATGACAAAGAACAGCGTGAAACTGAACTGGACGGAGAACGGCACGGCCACGTCATGGACTATCAACTATCAGGAGACGGGTGTGGCCCAGGAATCCACCGTCACGGTGAGTGAGCACCCGTATGTACTGACGGGCTTGCTGCCGGAGACAACCTACTCCGTGAACGTGGTGGCGAATTGCCCCGATGGACAGACAGCGACATCGGGCACAATTAATTTCACTACATTAGCGGACGGCATCACCGACTACGAGTTGGCCACGAACCTCTACCCGAACCCGAACAACGGACAGTTTACAGTAGTCAGTGAACAGGGTACAGTGAACAGGGTACAGATTTACGATGTGTACGGCAAGCTGTTGAAGACGGTGGAGGCGAATGCCAATACGGTTGAACTGGATGTGAGAGAGCTCTCTGCCGGCATGTACTTCGTGCGCATCAGCACCGAAAAAGGAGTGGTAACGAAGAGCTTCGTGAAGAAGTAGGCACTCGGTTGACACGTTTATAAAACCAAAGGAGACGATATCTTCCGATATCGTCTCCTTTTTAGTATAATAGCAAGATGCACGATTTGAGACGTGAGATTTTAGATACCTAATATTTCTCCCACTATCTTCTCCACGGCCACTTGCGCGTGGCGTAGCTCGGCATCCAAGGTTTGGCCGCCCACATGCGGGGTCAGGATGACGTTATCCATGGTGGCCAGCTGCCGCATGGCCTCGGGCCATTCCTCTTTGGGCAGGTTTTTCAACTTGGGACTTTCGTATTCCAACACGTCAAGGCCGGCGGCCAGGATTTTGCCGCTTTGCAGGTGCCGCACCACGTCGGCGGTGTTGACCACCTGCCCGCGGGAAGTGTTGAGCAGAATGAAGGGGTTTCTCACGGCGCGAATCCAAGCGTTATCTATAAGATAGTGGTTTTCAGGACGATAGTTGACATGCAAAGAAATTACATCGCAAGTTTCGCGAATCTCTTCCAAGGTGGTCATGCGGGCGTACTCGTCGCCGGCGGAAGGATTATAGCAATCGTGGGCGAGCACCGTGCAGCCGAGGGTGGTGAGCAGGCGGGCGAAGGCGGGCCCCGTGTGCCCGTAGCCGATGATGCCGTAGGTGTGGGCACTCAGCTCGGTGCCCTTGTTCTTCTCGCGCAACCACTCGCCGGCACGCACCTCCTGATTGGCGGTGGGGATGTGCCGCAAGGACGATAACAGCAGGCCCAGACAATGTTCAGCCACCGCACAGGCATTGCCCTCAGGCGTGGAAATGACCCGCACCCCCTTGCTCTCCGCATACACCACATCAATGTTCTCCACCCCACTGCCGATGCGGACGATGAATTTCAACGATGGCTTGGAATCTATCACCGCTTTGTCAACCACGAAGCGACTGCGGATAATCAAGCCGGACCAGCAGTCTGGCCCGGCTATGAATGAGTCGTGGGAAAAGGTCATGTTGGTGTGGCAGGAGAACCCGCGAAGCGAAAGCTGCTCCACCAAATAAGGGTGCACCCTGTCCACAATCAGAACATCTGCCATTACCGGTTGCTCTTTTTAACAGCCTCTTCGGCCTTCTCGATTTCCTTTTGCAGACGGCTGGGAAGACTGTTTTTCTCCATGCACTGGTGGCACTTCATATCCAAAGTGTACATACGTCCGATGCAGTAGTTGGAGTGTCCGCAACCGCTGGCGGTCACCTCGCCGGAATGCAGCTTGTTGACAAAATCGGTATCCTGAATCAGGGCGCGAGCCATCTGAAAGGCGGTGAAACCGTTTTCCAGCACCATTTCCATATCCTCTTTCTTCGCCATACCACCCACATATATCAACGGCATTTTCAGGGCTTTGCGGAACTTCATGGCCGTTTCGAAGAAATAGGCATCCTTGTAAGGCACCGTCGGGATGACGATGCGACCACCGAGATGCAGACCGAATTTCAGCCACCAGAATTTCTTCATGTCCATATAATAAGCCATGGTTTTGATGGGCATGGCACCGCGCATCACGTGCATCGGAGCCTTGCTCACGAAGCCGGCGGTAAGCACTAAGGCGTGCACGCCGAGTTTTTCAAGCTCCTGTGCCACCTTGATGCATTCGTCCACCTGCATACCGCTGCGGAAACCATCGTACATGTTGGTTTTCACCACCACGGCCATATCATCCTTAGCCTCTTCCATCACCTTGGAAACCACTAACTTCATGAAGCGCATACGATTTTCCAACGAGCCGCCGAACTCGTCTTTGCGGTGGTTGGTGTAGGGCGACAGGAACTGGCTGATGAAGTAGCCGTGGCCCGCGTGCAGCTCAATGCAGTCGAAGCCGGAGCGGCGGCAGAGATCGACAGCGCGTCCGAAGTCTTCCACCATCTCGTAGATTTCCGCCTTGGTGATCTGACGGGTGAAAGTAGGTGAATAAAGGTTAAAACGTCCCGACGGAGAGAGCGGCTTGCATCCGCAGGTGCTGCGGTGCGTCATGTTGCCGCAGTGTCCAATCTGGATGGAGGCTTTGGCACCCTCCGCATGGATGGCATCCGTAAGTTTCTTCAAATCCGGCACAATCTCCTCGCGAAGCCACAGCTGGCCATCAAAGGAGAGACCGCTCTGGCAGACGGAGGCGTATGCCACTGTCGTCATGCCCACACCGCCTCGGGCGACGGCCGTGTGATAGTTGAACAATTCTTCCGTAGGTCTGTTCCCATGCGCCATGTTCTCAAACGCCGCCGAACGGATGGTGCGGTTGCGCAACGTGATGGGGCCTATCTGACAAGGGGTGAAAATAGTAGATTCAATCATATTCTTGATTTTTAATCTGGTTATTAACGTTTATTAACTGTGATTATTATACTATAATGGTAATTTGTCGAAAATCCGATGGGCGTTCTCCGTGGTTTGTTCCATCACCGTGGCGACGGGTACCTGAAATATTTCAGCTAACTTTTGAGCAATTAAAGGAATGTAGGAACTCTCGTTAGGCTTACCCCGATGGGGTACGGGAGCCAAGTAGGGCGCGTCCGTCTCCAACACGATATTTTCCAATCCCACCTTGGGCAGCAGCTCCTGGAGTTTGCTGTTCTTGAAGGTCACAACGCCGCCCACGCCAATGGCAAATCCGCGTTTCACTGCCCATTCAGCCTCCTGGACCCCGCCGGAGAAGCAGTGCAGCACGGCTTTCAGCTCGCCGGGTTTGAATCGCTGCAGGATGCCGATGGCCTCCGAATAGGCGCTGCGTATATGCAACGAGAGCGGCATCTGGCGGTCGCGGGCCCAACAGAGCTGACGGTAAAAAACCTCTTCCTGCTCCTTCTCAAAAGTGCGGTCCCAATAGTAGTCCAACCCGATCTCCCCTACCCCAATAACGTTATAGTCATTGAGATGCGTCTCCAAGAGAGCCAATTCCGCCTCGTTGTCCGCTTTAACCTCCTCGGGATGCAGACCCACCAAGGCGAACATGTTGTCAGGGAACAGGCGGGTGGCCTCCTGCAACTGCGGCAGGGTATCGCTGCTCACGCCAGCCAGAATCATCCGGGTGACGCCGGCATCGATAGCACGTTGCACAGCGGCCTCGAACTCCTCCGGATAGTACTCACGGTACATGTGTGTATGGGTATCTACAAACGGCATGACGTGACGGTTAATTCTTTCTTATTGCACAATGATTTAGCAAACAATTGATTACAAATGTTAAAGGGTGCAAAAATACATTTTTTTCCATCATCTTTTAAACTTCCCCCATGAAATTCAATCTTTTCATTTTTCTTAAAAAAATGAAACACACATTTCTTATTAGTATCCTATTGCTGGCTATAATGCCGGTCTCTTTTTCACAACAGCCGGAAACATCGGCAAATGCATTAAGATTTTCTTTGGAAGACTGTATCCGTTACGCGGAAAACCACAATTACACGTTGCAAACCGCCGGATTGAATGTCAACTCATCGGAAATCAGTCTTAGACAAGCCAAGGAAAACATCGCGCCGTCGGTTTCCGCCTCCGTCTCCCAAGGCTTGGGAACCAATCATTACCAGAAATCAGTTTCCTGGAACGGCAATTATGGAATCAGTGCCGGCATGACCCTCTTCAACGGTCTGAGTAATTATAATTCCATCAAACAGAGTAAATTGCAGGTTGAACAATCGCAATTACAGCTGGAACAGAATAAAAACAGCATCAAAATCTCCCTCATCCAGGCTTTTTTGAATATCATGATGAATGAGGATGTGCTGGAATATCAGCAGAAAGTGCTGAAAAGCAGCCAGGAACAAATGGAGCAGGGGGAACAGCAGTTCAGAGTGGGCAAGATTTTGGAGAGCGAGTACAAAATGCTCCAGGCCCAATACACCTCCGACCTTTACAACATTGAAAACACCAAAATCAATATCCAGAATAATTATCTGACGCTTAAAAACTTGTTGGCCGTTGATCCCGCCGCGGAGATCCGGATTGTGCGTCCGGACAGCGCCACCCTTTTCAAGAGTCTGGAAATTCCGGCGTTGCAAGAGCTGATGACCCGTGCGAAGAACTATCTGCCGGAGCTGAAAATCAAGGAGAACGCCGTTACCGATGCGGAGTACGATGTCAAAATCCAGAAATCCAACTTCTATCCAAGTCTGTCGCTCAACGCCGGCATCAGTACGGGATACAACGGCAACAATCTGGCGGAAAATCTCGGTTGGGGCACGCAACTTTGGCACGGTTTGGGCGAGAATATCGGTCTCAACCTCAGCATTCCCATTTACCAGCGCAGCATGGTGCGTCATAATGTGCAGCAGGCGCAACTGCGTGTGCAGCAGGCCGAGTTGAGCCAGAAGGAGACGGAATACCAAATCGGCCGCGAGCTGCAGCAGTACTATCTTGATGTGCTTTCCGCGCAGAACGACTACCGCGTGGCCGAGGCGCAAAAGGATGCCTACGAGGCCAACTACAACGCCTACAGCTTCAAGTTCAAGTACGGATCCGTGACAGCGGTGGACCTCATCCAGCAGCAGACCAACTATCTGAACCAGCTCAACAAATACATGCAGACCAAGTATGCTTTCGTGCTGGAACGGAAGATTTTGGATGTGATGATGGGATTGCCTGTGACGTTTTAAATGAAAGAAAATAACATTAACAATATGAAAAAATCGAAAAAACTCTGGTGGATTATCGGCATTATCGCGGCATTGATTATCGCGTTAATCATAATCCTTGTGGCAAAAAAAGGCAAACATGCTGAGATGCAAATCAATACCGCTCGGAGCATGATGGACAGCATTGAGGTGACGGTGACGGCAACCGGCGAGCTGCAACCCGTCTATAAGGTGGATGTGGGTACGCAGGTGTCCGGTATCGTGGAACGCATCTACGTGGATTTCAACTCCGTAGTGAAAAAAGGCCAGCTGCTGGCCGAATTGGACCGCTCCAACCTCAACGAGCAACTCACGCAGGCGAAGACCAGCGTGTCAAACGCTCAAAGCAATCTGACGCTGGCGCAACAGCAATTCGACCGTGTGAAAGCGCTGTACGACAACAAGGCCGCTACGCAGGAAGCCTACGAGTCGGCGGTCAACTCGCTGAATCTGGCCAAGAACCAGCTGAAGACGGCCCAGTCGGACCTGTCGCGTGCGCAGACCAACCTGTCGTATGCCACCATATACTCACCCATTGACGGCGTGATTATGGACAAGGCCGTGGAAGAGGGCCAGACGGTGGCCTCCTCGTTCAGCACACCTACCCTGTTCACCATCGCCAACGACCTGACGCAGATGCAGGTGGAGGCCAAGGTGGATGAGGCCGACATCGGCGAGGTAAAGGCCGGCCAACCCGTGACATTCACCGTGGACGCCTTCCCGGATGACGTCTTCTCCGGCACGGTCAAGGAGGTGCGTATCAACCCGACCGTCACCGCCAACGTGGTCACCTACACGGTCATCATCAACGCCCCGAATCCGGAAAACAAGCTTTTCCCCGGCATGACCGCCAGCGTGACCATCACCACCAAGAAGGAGAGCGGCGTCTGCATCCCGATGACGGCTTTGTACTCCACTATTGATCCCACAACAATGAAACAATTCGAGAAAAAAGGTTATTCCTTCCAATCCTTATATAAAAACCATGAGGAGTTAGCCCAAGGACTGAAAGATATCACCAAGAAAACCATTTGGGTGAAGAAAGGCGAGAAAAGCTATGAGCAGAGAAGTGTGGGGGTGGGGTTGAACAATGGGGTTAAAACATTGATAACCGATGGTTTGCGCGACGGAGAAGAGGTGGTGACCAGTGTCAGCGAAGCCATGGAGGGTATGCCGGCGGGCATGAAATCGAAAGATGGCGGCAGTTCCAATCCGTTTATGCCAGGTCCTCCGGAAAGGAAAAAAAGATAGCTGTTAGCTCTTAGCCATTAGCTTTTGGCTTTTAAATAGGCTTACATGCCAATAGCCAACAGCTGATAGCCAAAGTCATAAATTAGGAATAAATGGCAAAAGATATTTTAAAAGTAGAGAAATTGGAGCGCGTGTTCCGCGTGGGCAGTGAGGATGTGCATGCCTTGCGGGGCGTGTCGTTCACCATCACGGAGGGCGAGTTCGTGAGCATTATGGGCACGAGCGGCTCGGGCAAGTCCACGCTGCTCAACATCTTGGGTTGTTTGGACACACCCAGCGCCGGTGATTATATCATTGACGGAGTTTCTATTAAGAGTTTGAGCAAAAACGAGTTGTCCACATTGCGCAACCGCAAGATCGGTTTTGTGTTCCAGAATTACAACCTGTTGGCGCGCACCACAGCCATCGAGAATGTGGAGCTGCCGTTGTTCTACAACAATGACGTGCCGGCCAAGGAGCGGCGCGAGCGTGCGGAGGCGGCCCTGAAGTTGGTGGGGTTGGAAAATCGCATGGAGCACATGCCCAACCAGCTTTCCGGCGGTCAGCAGCAGCGTGTGGCCATCGCGCGTGCACTCGTCAACGACCCCGTGATTTTGCTCGCCGACGAAGCCACTGGTAACCTCGACACGCGCACCTCCTACGAGATCATGAGTCTGTTCCAGGACCTTCACGAACAGGGCAAGACCATCGCGTTCGTCACGCACGAGCCCGACATCGCCACCTTCACCACGCGCAAAATCAAACTGCGTGATGGGCAGGTCATTGAGGATGCTCCCATCAACACGCAATCGGCAGCGGAGGCGTTAGCTGCTATCAACCTTCAAAAAGAAGATTAGACTATGAATATTGGAAACCTTATCAAAATAGCCATACAGTCCCTGTTCCGCAACAAGATGCGGACGGCGCTCACCATGCTCGGCATCGTCATCGGCATCGCGTCGGTCATTGCGATGGTCAGCATCGGGCAGGCCTCCACGCAGAGTGTGAAATCCGAACTCTCCTCCATGGGCTCCAACATGATCATGATTATGCCCGCGCGCCAGCGAAGAGGCGGTGTAGATATGGGTATGTCATCATCCAAATCGTTGGACAACAGGGATTTGGAATCCCTTTCCAAAAACACCCGCTATGTGGCTGCCGTCTCGCCGAACGTGAGCACCAGCAAGCAGCTGATTTACGGCAACAACAACCACAGCTGTTCCATCAACGGCGTGTCCGCTTCCTATTTGGACATTCGGAAATACGAGCTTGAGGAGGGCGTGATGTTCACCGATGAGGATGTGAAGCGCTACAGCAAAGTGTGCGTCATCGGGCAGACGGTGGTGAAGGAGTTGTTCACCAACGGCGAGGATCCCATAGGCAAGTCCATCCGTTTCGGTTCCATTCCGATGACGGTTATCGGTGTGTTGGCTTCCAAGGGCCAGAGTGGCATGGGCGACGATCAGGATGACATTGTGCTGGCACCCTACACTACGATACAGAAGCGTTTTTTGGGCATCACCTATTTCAATATGATATTCGCATCGGCCACCTCCGAGGAGGAGTCGGAATTGGCCGCCACGGAAATCACGTACATTCTGCGTAGCAACCACGGCATCAAGAGCGGTGCCGATGACGACTTCGACATCCGCACGCAGGAGGAGCTGGTGTCCACCATCAGTTCCGTTACGGGTTTGATGACCACCCTGTTGGCCGCCATTGCCTCCATCTCGTTGGTGGTGGGCGGTATTGGCATTATGAACATCATGTATGTCACGGTGACAGAGCGAACGAAAGAGATCGGTTTGCGCATGGCCATCGGGGCGCACAACCGCGACATCATGCTGCAGTTCCTGTGCGAAAGTGTGATCTTGAGTTTGATAGGAGGTATCATCGGCATCATTTTGGGGCTGATTATTGCGTATGTGGCCTCCAAGTTGATGCACATGCCCTACGTGGTGAGCGAGATGGCCATTCTGGGATCGTTCCTGGTCTGTGCTCTCACCGGTATCTTCTTCGGCTGGTATCCCGCGAAGAAGGCCGCCAACATGGATCCGATAAGCGCGTTGCGGTACGAATAAGGGATTCTTATTTGAAAGGGTGGATCTTTACCTGTTGAAAACGCCCCACGATGGCGCGTTTTTGGAATCCGCCATGCGTCTTCCGCGCAAAACAAAATAATGCGGCAATCTCCAAGGAGGCTTTTCGATTGACTTTTGGGGATTGGGAACTATAGTTAAGAAGTTAACTCCTTAGTTCCTTAACTTCTTAACTATAGCCCTCCCCCTAATCTCCAATCGTAAATCGCTAAAGGCCAACCGCAAATAACAAAAAAGCCCCGATTTTCATCGAGGCTTCGTGGTGCTGACGGGAATTGAACCAGTGACACACGGATTTTCAGTCCGTTGCTCTACCAACTGAGCTACAGCACCATCTCAGTTTTTGAGGCTGCAAAAATACACTTTTTTTTATTACTCCGTTTAATTTTATTAAAAAATTTTTATTATACTGAAAATCAATATAATACATCCATCAATCCCATTGTTTCGCTATCGGGATTCGCTTACGGAAGCTCTGCAGTTTTTCAAAATCCAACTCCACTGTAAGGATTTGCTCCTGATTTTGCGCGGCAGCGGCCACTTTCCGTCCTTCATAATCGAAGACGGCGGAGCCGCCGGCATGGGGAAACCCGTTGCCATCCGCACCCACACGGTTCACCACGATGGCATAAGCCTGGTTTTCAATGGCGCGGGCAGCGGCCAACTGCTGCAGAATCCCCTCCCGAGGCGCTGGAAAATTCGCCACATACACCAAACAATCATACGCATAACACCCATTCTCATAACGATTCCGACTCCACACCGGAAAACGCACATCATAGCATATCAACGGCAGAAAACGATGCCCCAACGTGGAAACGATGGTCCAGCTCTGTCCGGCAGTGCATAACGCCTGCTCATCACCGAAGAAAAGATGCTTTTTGTCATACTGGCCCAGCAAGCCTTCCGGCGAATACCAGAACAGCCGGTTGTATACCTTGTCCTGTTCCACAATCGGCAGGGAGGCCACCACATTGGCGTTTGTTTTTACAGCCGTCTGTTGCAGGAAATCCTGACAATGCGCGCTCCACGCGCACGCCTCCTCACGCAACGAAGCCGAAAACCCGCAGGCAAACATCTCCGGAAAGACCAACAAGTCAACGGGTTTCGTCAATTCACGCTCTAACATCTCCGCATAATGGCGCAGATTGCGCTCCACCGCGTGCGGATGGATGTCCGCCTGTACAAGTCCTACCGTCACCATGGCTAATACTGGATTTCCACGCGGTCGCCCACCTGTAGGTCGGCCAAAGCCGCCACCCTACCCTGATACATCGTGATCTCAATACAGCCTAACGAGTTGATGGTAAAACACATCTCCTTTTCAGGCCGTGTCTTGTCGTAAAACTTGCTGATTTTCCAGTTGTTCTTGGAGTGGATTTCCGCTGTAAACGGGTTATTACCCACAGCATTCACGAACATGTCTGCCGGAATGTTGGTGATGGCGTTGCAGTTAGCGTCGATGTAGATGATTTCCCCCTCTATGCTCTTCTGAATGGGGATATGGATGGCGGTGGCGTCGATTTTGCGCACAAACTGGTCGTAGGGCTGCGAAAAATTCCCCGCCGCACCCTCCACCACGGCCTTGGTCAGCCGAATGATCTGCTGCAACGGGTTCAGACTATCCTCGGAGGAGTATTTCCTGCCCGCCAGCGCCGTTTCACCGCCGAACATCAGATGGAAAATCCCGTTGTCCTCCCCAATGAAGATGTGGCCGTCGTGGACCAGCAGCACCGGCGAGAAGGTGGCGGTGGCCGACGCGTTGGTCAGCAGCAAGTGGATGGAACCTTCCGGAAAACTGCGGTAGCTCTGCCGCATCAGGAAAGCGGTCTGCGACAGGTTGAACACATCCACATAGTGCGTTATATCCAACAGATTCGCTTCGGGAATTTCGGAAAGCAGCGCTCCTTTGAACATGGCCACATAGGGGTCTCTCAAACGCCAGTCGCTAATAAGGGTGATAATCGGTCTCATCGGCATTGCAGGTTTTTTACAAGGTGCAAAAGTATGTAAAAAATAGTTATCTTTGCCCGCTTAAAAAAATTATGGTACGCACGCTTTTAACCATTATTGGAGAATATTTTATCTTTCTGCGCAAGGTTTTTTCCAAGCCGGACAAATGGAATATTTTCTTCAAAAAACTCATTGGCGAGATGGACGCGATGGGCATCGGTTCCATGCTGATTGTCAGCATCGTATCCATCGCCATGGGAAGCGTCATCACCACGCAGACGGCTCTCCAGATCGAGAGCAGCTGGATTCCCGCGTGGACGGTGGGCTTCGTGTCGCGTACCTCTATCGTGATGGAACTCTGTCCCACCATCATCAGTCTGCTGTTAGTGGGCAACTTAGGTTCGCGCATCACCGCCGAGATTGGTAGTATGCGCGTCACAGAACAAATTGATGCATTGGAAGTTATGGGGTTAAATCCCGCCTCCTATATGGTGCTGCCCAAGGTATTGGCCTCCATGATTGTGAACCCGCTGCTGATCATCTTCAGCATCTTCTTTGCCATCATCGGAGGGTTCATCACCGTCATCATCACGGGTTGCGTGTCGCCCTACAACTTCATGGACGGCCTCACATATTGCTTCCGGGTGTACGACATCATCTACGCCCTCACCAAGACCTTCTTCTTCGCCTTCGTGATGTCCACGGTATCTTCCTTCTTCGGCTACCGCATCGAAGGCGGCGCGTTGGAACTCGGCAAGGCCAGCACCCAAGGCATTGTGGTGTCAAGCTTCATCATACTGGTGTTGAATGTATTAATCACGCAAATCATGCTTTAAAATCCCGAGCCGATGATAGAAATCAACCACGTATCGAAATTTTTCGGAGAGAAGCAGGTTTTGTTCGACATCAACACCTGTTTTGAGGAGGGCAAGGTAAACCTGATCATCGGCCGTTCCGGCTCCGGCAAGACTGTGCTGATGAAATGCCTGGTGGGCCTGCACTCCCCGGAAGAGGGGGAGGTGCTGTACAACGGGCGCGATTTCCACCACATGCCCGACAGCGACCAGCGGAAACTGCGGGCCGAGATGGGCATGGTGTTCCAAGGCTCCGCCCTGTTCGACTCGATGACCATCCAAGAAAATGTCATGTTTCCATTGGACATGTTCACGGAGATGCCCTGGGGCGAAAAACTCGACAGGGTAAATTTCTGCTTGGAATGTGTGGATCTTCCGGGAGTTAACAAACTGTACCCGGCGGAATTGAGCGGCGGTATGAAGAAGCGCGCCGCCATCGCGCGCGCACTCGCCTGCAACCCCAACTATCTCTTTTGCGATGAGCCCAACTCCGGCCTCGACCCCAGAACCTCCCTGATGATCGACGAGCTTATCACCAAGGTGACGCACGAGTTCAACATCACCACCGTGGTCAACACCCACGACCTCAACTCCGTGATCACCATCGGCGAGACCATCTCCTTTATCTATCAAGGCTCTTTGGGCTGGCGAGGCAATAAAGATTCCGTGCTGATTTCCGATTGCCCGGAACTCAACGAGTTTATCTATGCACAACCGCTCACCCAACGAATCCGCGAACGCCTTTAATCATGAATCTTATTGACATTCTGGTTCTTATCCCTTTATGTTGGTTCGGCTTCCGAGGCTTTAAAAACGGTCTCATCTACGAAATCGCCTCCATCGCAGCCATCGTATTGGGCGTGTGGTTCGCGTACCGTTTTTCCGACTGGTTAGCCGTCATGCTCACCGATGTCCCATTGGCCAAGCCGATAGCCTTCAGCTTGATTTTCGTCTCCGTACTGTTTCTGGTCCATCTGGCCGGCAAAATTGTGACCAAAATCGTGAAATTAGCCATTCCGGGCATCATCGACCACATCTTCGGACTGCTGTTCGGCGTGGCCAAAGTGGTGATTGTCTTCAGCGCGCTGTTTTACGCCATCCAGATTATCGATCCCCACGGCATTTTATTAAAAAAAGAAACCACCGAAAAATCCATAACCTATCCCTATATCGCTCCGATTGTGCCTCATGCACTTCAATGGGACACCCTTTCGGAGCCCGAATGTTAAAACTGCAATATTATGACAATGAAGGAAATAGAACAAGAACTGATCAGTGAATTCGAGCTTTTCGATGATTGGATGGACAAATACAACTACATCATCGAGTTGGGCAAGGAACTCCCCATAATCGACCCGCAATACAAAACCCCGGAATATTTGATTGACGGCTGCCAATCGCAGGTATGGCTGCACGCCGAGTTGCGCGACGGCCAAGTGTTTTTCACCGCCGACAGCGATGCCATCATCACCAAAGGAATTGTAAATCTGCTCATTCGGGTGCTGTCCGGACGCACACCGCAGGAAATCATTGACAACGATTTGTCGTATTTGGATGCCATTGGCTTGAAAGAACACCTCTCCCCCACCCGCTCCAATGGATTGGCCTCCATGATCAAGCAGGTGAAGATGTACGCCATCGCCTTCAAGGCCAGCGAACAGCTTTCATAGCGGATTTTCTACAGGCGGCCGTCCACCACGTCACGCGGGAGCACGCCTTTCACATCGTACACCACACCGCCCGCGCACGCGAGTTCACGCACATTCAGCGTCTGGAACTCCTTATGCGCCACCGCCAGAATGACTGCGTCATATAGTTGAGAGTTCAGAGTTGAGAGTTCAGAGACAATCTCCACGCCATATTCTTCACGCACATGCTCCGCATCGGCCCACGGGTCGTAAATGGTGATGTTGTCGGTATATTCCTTCAACGTGTGGTAGATGTCCACCACCTTCGTATTGCGGATGTCGGGACAATTCTCCTTAAAGGTGATACCCAAAATGAGGATACGCGCATCCTTCACCACCAAGCCCTTCTTGTTCATACACTTGATGGTCTGGTTGGCCACGTAGGCGCCCATGCCGTCGTTTAGGCGGCGGGCATTGCTCATCACACGCGGCAACACGCCGTAAACCTGCGCTTTTTGAATAAGGTAATAGGGATCCACGGAGATGCAATGCCCGCCCACCAAGCCGGGACTCAGCTTGATGAAATTCCATTTGCTGGCCGCCGCCTCAATCACGTCGTGGGTATCGATGCCCATGGCGTTGAAGATCTTGGCCAACTCATTCATAAAGGCGATGTTGACATCCCGCTGGGAGTTTTCGATAATCTTGGAGGCCTCCGCCACTTTGATGCTGGGGGCTTTGTGCGTGCCGTTCACCAACACGGAATTATAGACCTCATCCACCAGATCGGCGATTTCGGGTGTGGATCCCGATGTCACCTTCTTGATTTTCTCCACCGTATGGGTCTTGTCGCCCGGATTGATACGCTCGGGGGAATATCCGGCGAAGAAGTCAGTGTTGAACTTCAACCCCGAGACTCTCTCCACCACCGGCAGGCACTCCTCTTCCGTCACGCCTGGATACACCGTGGACTCATACACCACGATATCGCCTTTGGAAATCACCTTCCCAACGGTTTCGCTGGCTCCCCACAGGGGTTTGAGGTCGGGGCGGTTGTTCTCGTCCACCGGCGTGGGCACAGCTACCACGTAGAAGTTGCAGTCGCGAATGTCTTCCAACTCGGCGGTGCAGCGGAATCCGTGCTTTTGTATGGCCTCTTGCAGTAACGCATCGTCCACCTCTAACGTGGCGTCATGGCCTTCCATAAGCGCGGCCACGCGTGCGGCATTCAAATCGTAGCCCACGGTTTTATATTTGGTGGAAAAAAGGCGGGCCAGCGGCAAGCCCACATAACCCAGTCCAATGACGGCAATCCGAATATCTTTATTCATTGTTTCTTACGATTAAAAGAGTTTTTGAACATCCGTCTTCAGCACGGTAAGCGCTTTTTCCACCACTGGCTTCTCCGCGGCGGCAATCAGCAGGGCCTCCGCATATTCAAGGCTGTTAGCGTTGGGATCCATCTGCTCGGCCACGGTGTTGACAATGGTAATGATGTCGTCCTTGGCGTCGCAAATGCGCTTCCAGACCGCCGGGGTGATGTAAATCTGTTGGGAAAGATTGTGCTCGAACTCGCTTCGAATGGCGGTGAGCAGCAGGTTCTGCTCCTGCGCCACGGTCAGTCCGTCCCCATGGATGCGCATCACCAACTGGTTGGGCTCGATACGCTCTAAATACAGGGCCATACGCTCGTAGGCCTGCAATTGCAAAGGAAGTGCAATGCTTTTCGCGGCTTTGCCGTTCTCAATGGCCTGCATTTTCAGCGTACGCTCGACAATCAGCTTGGTCACCGCAACGATGGTGATCATGGCGAAACAGGCGACAATAATGACGGTAGTGTTCATGTTTATTGTTTTAAAAGATTAAAAATTAAGATGTTAAATTATGAGAACAATCTAATCCCCATAATCTAACATCTTAACCTTGCCATTATTTTTTAGCCGCAGTAGAAATACTCATGAACCATCTTGGCCATGATGGACGGATCCTTTTCGATTTCTTTGCGGATATTTTTGTCGTTAAAGGATTTCAGCTGTTTGATGATGTCATCTATCATCTCACCGTTGAAAACGCCGTGACGCTCGAAAATATCGCGGTGAGCGCTCAATTCATCTGCCGACTCCCAGCAGGATGCCGGCAGCTGGGCCAGGCTTTCGAGGAGTTTCTTGTTCTCAGTCTTATGGATATTGACATCCACGTAGGTCTTCTTGGCGAAATCGAGGGCACCTTCCATCTCGAAGCCGTGGCGGGCGGCGCACACCAGACCGGCAATCAGCAGGTAGATGTCCGCGGAGCCGTCCGGGCAGCGGAACTCAACCGTCTGCTTCTGCGAACGGTCCTTGTTGACAGCCTTCTCCAGCGGGTTGAGGTCGGCCACGATGTCGTTCTTGTGCGTCCAGCCCAGAGGCACGCGGACGAGTACGGAACGGTTGCGGTCACCCCAGCATACGGACGTGGGCGCCTCCTGATGCGGCACCAAACGGAAGTAAGAGGTGGGGTTGGTGTTGCCGAAGGCTGTCAGCGAGCCGGCGCAGGTCATGTAACCGGCAATGGCCGTCTTGGCGATGGAATTGAGCTTGCCCTTGGTAACGTACTGGTTCTTGCCGTTCTTATCCACAATGCAGGTGTGGATGTGCAGACCGCTACCGGCCTTGCCGGTCGTGATTTTCGGGGAGAACGTGACATCCAGACCATACTGGTAAGCCAAATTGCGGATAATCCACTTGGCTAAAATCAGCTGGTTGGCCGCCTCTTGGGCATCCGTAACGAGGAACTCTATTTCGTTCTGCTCGTAAA
>Ga0310690_10005068_pt1 | contig 18181 bp, 19 predicted proteins | sample AusTroGonzalo_MG_2_FD_207661 | JGI IMG/M metagenome (GOLD analysis project Ga0310690, IMG submission 207661) | Bovine rumen microbial communities from tropical cattle in Woodstock, Queensland, Australia - Gonzalo_04 (v2) (version 2) | ecosystem: Host-associated > Mammals > Digestive system >...
GAATGACCTTCTGATACTGAGGTTCCCAGATGATTCCACCGTTGATCGAAACATCAGTGATGATCAACTGGAAGTTGGAAAGATTGGTAACGTAGTACAGGGTGTCACTCTTGAGTGCCTCGCCGATGGTGTACATCGCGGTCTTCAAACCGAGCTCCTTGGCCAATGTCAAGAGCTGGATGTGCTGGATCGAGGTGGTGCCGGGGGTACCCATAATCAATCCGCCCCAAGCCTTAGCGTTGGCGGTGGACACGGTGAACACACCATCCTTTTCCTCGTAGAATGCGACTCCGTTCCTCATAGGGACAGCGGAGTTAACGTTGTCGAGGACTCCCTTGTCGATGTAGAGGCCTGATCCTTCACTGTTCACACGGGCAACGAGATTGTATGCCTTTCCGGCATCCTTGATGCCTGTTGAGTCGATGTATCCGTTGTTGACCATGTTGATAGTCGCGGGAGGCGCTCCCATCAGTCCAATAGTACAGTCTCCGTTGAGGAGCGATGTCGCGATTCCTCCTCCGTTCGTAGCCTGTGCGAATTCCACTTCGATTCCATAGGCCTTGAAGTATCCTTCTTTATCAGCCACATGTACTGCGATCTGGTGGATATCTCCTGTGATGACAGCAACTTTAACCTTTACATTATCGTTGCTGACCAAAGAACTCTTGTGTCCGATGGCTTCCTTAAGGTATGTGTCGTCCACATAGTATCCCGCGAATGCGGCGGGGTTCGTAACGTCCTTAGTGAGAGCCTTGACCTCTTTGAGACCTGCGAGCAGATCTACCATGTCGGTTTCCAGGACATCCAGGTCTCCATCGTAATCATCTGCATAGAGATATGCGATGTCCGCCAGAGCATCCTTGATCTCCTGTTCGGTAAGGCCGGGGACCTTCTCCTTTGCGAAGTTCACCAGGTTGATGTACTTGAAAGAAGAGGGGTGCTCGAGCGCATCCAGAACGTGCAGGACACCGTCATGGTAACCTGCAAGGAACTTCTCGAGGACCTCAGGGGATTCCTGAGCGAACTCATAATTAGCAGCTATTACACAGCATGTGTGGTCAGGGAAGAAATTGTTGGTAAGTCCCAACTCGATATAATCCCTGTCCGTCTTAGGACCGTCACCGCCTTTCGGCCACATTACGAATGCAATGGCACCGATGATTATGACGGCCGCGACGATTACGACAATCAAGGTTTTCTTGTCCATTTGTATTACCTGTATGTCCGAGACAGGTGTCTATATATTATCTCTTTGGGTAATGTTTGTACAATTAGGAAAAATATCAATTTAGACTCAATATTGTGAAAAAGAATGACGCCTTCACCATTTTGAATTTGCAGACATTCGCTGGATAGATTCTGGCCTGCGGATATCGGCGAATCTGAATTCCATCATCTTGGGAAGATCCTCGACTTTGACCTTCAGCTGACATCCCACCTTTCCAGCGCTGAAATACATGTAGTCCTCATCCTTTGCGGATTCATCGATTACCACTGTGACGGGACGCTTCGTGCATAGCGGGGAACAACCTCCGTGCACATAGCCCATGAGCGGCAGGAGCTGATCTGATTTCAGCATCGACACCGATTTCTCACCCACGGATGCGGCTGCCTTCTTCAGATCCAACTCACCGGTTACCGGGACCAGGAAGCAATAATAACACTTCTCCTTGCCCATGGTCATGAGGGATTTGAACACCCTGTTGGGGTCCTGACCGTTTGTCTCGGCTATCTCCATTCCGTTGAGACCCTGACCGTCATAGTAGATTGCCTCGTAAGGGATCTTGAGCCTGTCCAAATGCCTCATGGGATTGGTCTTTTCCATAGCCTCGCCGACGATTGATTATCCCTCATGTAGATAATAGGTGGCCTTATCCGTACAATCTGCCAAATCTATCTATAATGTGAATTGAGATACAGCGGCCATGAGGATCCTAATCCGCGGTACTGTCCAGGGGGTCGGCTTCAGGCCCACCGTATACCGTTCGGCCCTGAAGGTCAGAGCATCGGGCAGTGTTTGGAACAACGGTTCGGATGTTGTCATCGATACCGACCGCGGATAGGAACTGCTGAAGGCGATAGAATCCGATCTCCCGCCACTGGCCAGGATAGATCATGTCGAATGTCAGGAATCGGATTACAGGGGGGTCAAGGGATTCTCCATTGACCTGTCCAAGCAATTGGGTGAGGGTGCATCCATACCAGCGGACAGCGCGGTCTGCGATGACTGTCTCAAGGAGATGATGTCCCCAGGAAGGCGCAGGAAGTATCCCTTCACCACATGCACCAACTGCGGCCCCCGTTTCACACTTCTCAAAGGAATGCCCTACGACCGTCCGCTCACTTCCATGGACGAGTTCCCGCTGTGTCCTGATTGCATGAAGGAATTCAAGGATCCTGCAGACAGAAGGTTCCATCACCAGACGATCTGCTGTCCGAGATGCGGCCCCGGATACAGACTGGAGAACGATAAGGCCCCAATGAATACTGCGGACCCCATCGCATCCCTCGCAAAGAGTCTGGATGCGGGCTGCATAGCGGTCGTCAAAGGCTGGGGAGGGATGCATATATGCTGCACTCTCGACAACCTCGGTAAACTCAGGGACTGGTACGGCAGGAAGGAGAAACCCTTCGCCATAATGGCGCGTGACATGGAATCCCTGAGGGAGTACGGCGACCCGTCCCCGTTCGAGGAGATTCTGCTCACGTCGCCCAACAGACCTATCGTCCTTGTCAGGAAGAAGGAATCGGAGCTGACGGAACTGGCATCGCCCGGTTTAGACAACATAGGGATGTTCCTCCCCTATACAGGGATGCACCATCTTCTGTTCTCGAATCTCAAGCACAACGCTCTGGTCATGACATCTGCCAATATCCCTGGGGAACCGATGATAGTCGATGACGTGAGGATCAAGGAACTGGGTGCGGACCTGTACCTGCTGCACGATCAGCCCATCCTCAACCGTGCCGACGACACCGTGGTAAGGGCATTCGGCACGAACACGCAATACATCCGCAGATCAAGGGGCAATGTGCCTTATCATCTTCCCATATCGAGCAAAGGATGTGCCGTAGGTCTCGGGCCGCAGGAGAACCTTACGGCAGCTGTATCCCTGGACGGCAATATCTGGCCTACCCAGTATATCGGCAACGGGGAGAAGATCGGTGTGCCCGAATACCTCGAGGAGGCAGTCAGGACACAGATAGGGTTCCTGAACTGCAAGCCGTCGATCTTCGCCATAGACCTTCATCCAGGATACTCGAACAGACCCTTGGGGAAGAGGCTCAGTCAGGAGTTCGGAGCGGATCTGATCGAGGTACAGCACCACTGGGCACATGCAGCATCCCTTATGGTGGATTCAGGGGTGGAATCATGCATCGCTCTGACACTTGACGGAACAGGTCATGGTGACGACGGGACGGCTTGGGGAGGGGAAGTCCTCAAGGCCGACCTCGATTCATACAAGAGGATAGCACACCTGGAGACCATACCGCTGCTTGGATCGGAAAGGGCACTCTACGACCTCAGAAGACTCAAATTCGCCATCGATGAGATGAACGGTACGGAGAACGACAGCTTCACAGACAAGGAAGCTTTCGTCCTAAGGAAACTCATGGACAGCAGCGTGCGCACATCCTCATTCGGAAGGATACTGGATGCCCTATCGTATTGGCTTGGTGTATGCGAATACAGGACGTACGACGGAGAGCCCGCGATGAAACTGGAGCCTCTGCTCGCAAGAGGAAAACTGGTAGAAGGTTTCGAGACCGATATGGTCAACGGGTGCATAAGGACAGCCCATCTTTTCCATAAGACCAAGGAGAGGAGGGAGGACGTGGCCTATTCGATCGTCTACAACATCATGGATGAGCTCGTACAGTCAGCCTCAGAAGAAGCGGATTCCTCCGGGATCGGAAACATAGGGCTCACAGGAGGCGTATCCTACAACGGTCCGATCACCAGCATGTTCAATGAGCTAGTTTCTAAAACAGATCATCAGATCCTGCTGCACAACGAGGTACCTAACGGTGACGGCGGCGTATCGATAGGCCAGACGGCTATCGCAGCGCACAGACTTTGACAAAAGAAACTTTAAAGGTTGGTGGCTACATCCATCCATATACCTATATTTCTGGAAGACATGTCCGACTCTCAGATAGGAATGAGCAATGTTTTATTCGTACTTCTGGACGGGGCAGAGGACCACCCGAATCCACTTCTGGATGGAAAGAAGCCCTACGAAGTTGCGGATATGCCGTTCCTGAAATCCAAGGCGTGTCACAAGTACACCACAACAGGACGCGGATACACACATCTGTTCCTCAACGAATTCTTCACAGGCCACCCGCCGGAGATGTCCAGAGCTGCAATCGAGGCCATGGGCGTAGGGCTTCTCGACATTAAGGATCCGAAAAGGACTGCCTACAGGCTCAGCCCGGCAGAGATCCACAACAACACGATCCACTGGTCCTATCACGCAGAAGAGTTCAAGGAGAGACTCATAGCGTCGGTGGACAGGAACCTGTGCATTCTGAAGGAATACGATCCCCAGATCAGATACTTCATCGGAGGCAGGGCCATCCTCACCATGGAATCCGACTATGTCCCTGAACTCCCCGGACCACCGGTGGATGCCCCCCTGGTGAGGATCCCCGGCAAGCTGGGGGAGTTCCTGAAAGCCGTATGGACGGATATGGACGGCATCACAGATTACCCCTGGGGATGCGGGAAGTTCGGTAAACAGTATGAGATCGTCCCATCGATAAACAACATGACCGTTATCTCCAACAGCCCTACCGCCTTGGGAGTGTGCGCGTCGCTTGGATGCGACTTCAAACATGTAGAGAATGTGGAGGACAGATTCCCTGAGGCGAAGGAAGCCCTGAAGCACGGGGACGTATTCCTCCATATAGATGAGGTGGACGAGTACAGCCATCAGAAGGATCCGTTCAAGAAGAAGGAGATCCTTGAGAGAACGGACAGGCTCATGTCGGAGTACTTCTCCGATGTCGACAACATAATCTACTTCGTGGACCACGGCACATCGTGCGTCACCGGAGAACATATCTTAATGAATGTACCGCTATGGACCACAATCGACCTGAAAAAACCGGAGGACGAGGTCCTCCCGTTGAACACACTCGTCGAGACCCTGCTGGCCAACAAAAGGTGAATCAGATGACAGAATTCAGTATACCGCCCTCCCTGGGAATGTACGGGGATGAGAAGATCGCAAAAGACATCCTTTCCCGCATCTGGGGGAAGAGAGGCGTGTTCACATGCACTGTGGCCAGTACCATGACGTCCAGCATCCCTGGAGTCTCCGATGCCGGAGACACTCCTGAACTGACGCTCTACACCGGTGCGGCCGATGCCGAACTGCTGGTCAACGGCAAGACCACCTGTATCAAAGGAGTGCCCATCAATCCCGGAGGAATCCCCACACCCGCCACTCTGACCAAAGCGGCCTTAGACCTTTCGGGGATGCAGTTCTTCATCGTTGACGGCGGATGCTACGTCGATCCAGACATACCCCGTTTCTACCTCGGAGGCAAATGCGGTCAGAAGATCACCACCGCTCATGCCGTGGAGAACGTCAGGACCATCTATGAGAGAGGATACAGGCTCGGAGAGCAGCTGGCCAAGGACAACGCCTTCGTCATAATCAGCGAGAGCTGTGCCGGAGGAACTACAACTGCACTGGCAGTCATGACTGCGATGGGTGTCCTGAAAGAGAATCTTGTAAGCAGCAGTTCTCCCAAGAACCCGAAAGAGCTCAAAAGTAAGCTTGTCAAGGAAGCCCTCGAAACCGCGGGTATCTCCCCTGGAGATTATGCGAATAATCCTCTGAAGGCCATCGAATGCTTCGGCGACCCGATGATGCCTGCCAACGTAGGTATCCTCTGCGGTGCAGCGAAGCATGTGCCTGTGATCGTAGGAGGAGGAACACAGCTCGCAGCCGTCATGGCAGCAGCGGTCAAGCTCCACCCCGAGATCGTCGGTAACTTCATGCAGGGTACCACCAGGTGGCTGATGAACGATCCCAACTCCAACATGAAGAAGATCATGGACTGTATCTCTGACAGGATCCCAATCCTCTACGTAAATGTGGATTACTCTGACAGTCCCTACGAGGGCCTCCAGGCATACGAGTGGGGATACATCAAGGAAGGTACCGGATGCGGAGGATCCTCGGTAGGTGCTATCATCACAAGTGCCGGAAAGATCACCGCGGACGACCTGGAAGACAAGGTGCACGAGATCTACAAGGGAATCATGGAATTCGATTGATCATTCCCTGTGATAGGAACGGGCCAGATCCAGCTCCAGCTGTGTATTGACGTTAACGGACAGCTCTGGCCAGTTCGTCTCATACAGAGTCTCCGAGAGGTATTCTCCTGCCAAGGTCTTCTTCCTATCTATAACCGAAACACCAGAGAGCACCCAGTGTTTGCCCCTCTCCTCGCGTGTGTAGGACGGGATTATCCCTATGCCGCGGACGACTTCCTCATCGATTACTGCAAGAAGCGAATCCATGGTCCTCGGATTGAAATAATCAATGATGTTGTCAAAGATCTCAGGCGTAATCAGCGGAAGATCGGAAGGTGTCGTAAGAACATAATCTCCGCTCAAGCACTCCAGCGCCTGATGCAGATCGCCCATGAAATCATCGCCTGAAGTCCTTACAGTCTCGATTCCGATGCTCTTCAGATACTTTTCAGTCTCAAGGGTGTTGTCGCTTACCGAGACCAGTATACGATCTATGTTCCTGGCGCCTTTCAGAGCGTCTATGACCCTTTCAACAGTGCATTTATCGCCGACCTTCATCATCGGCTTCTCGATTCCGCACTTGCCCATGCGGGTACCTTTTCCTCCTGCATGGACCAGCGCCTCCATCTCATATCACCGTTAGGTAAAGCTGGATGAAGAGCATTATGAAGAACACAAGGAAAGGCCTGGACACCTCGTTTGTAGCACCGAGGATATCCCCGTTGACCATTCCGAAGACCCTGTTGGCCGTCCTTGCCATCACGCATCCGACGATGGCCGAGATGACCATTCCGGAAACAGCTGTGATGAGCATAACCGGCAGGATCTCATCCCAGGGGATCTCTGAATAGATGTTGAGGAAGAACCCGCCTACTGCAAAAAGGACAACAAGCGCGATTAAACTGACGAAGACACCGAGAACGGCTGAACGGGACGTTGTCCTCTCGACCTGCCTGGCTGCCATTCCGTTCCCTGGCTTTCCCAGGGATGCCGCTATGACCATAGCATTCTTCACGAAGACCTCGATGGCAGGGAACACCAATATCATCAATGCCCTGTTTCCGAACATAGAATAGAATGCAACGCTGCACAGTACCGTTATCAGCGCCACTCCGATTCCGCCGGCACCGACAAGAGTGTCCTTCAAGGCACGTATATGATCGGACTGCTGACCGGAGACGATCATCCCGTCTCCGAAATCCGTAAGACCGTCGAAATGAAGGAATTTGCTTCCTGCATATACGGTCAGAAGTACGAGGACTGCCGTCACCAGACCGTTTCCGAAACCTATGGTCTCAGAAAGCACGAGCATGATTATCGAGACAATCATCACAAGGAATCCAAAGATGAGACCTACCAGAGGCGTGAGATGGAACCTCGTCTCCATATCATCCATGTCCTCCTGCGTGATATTCATGTGGAAGATCGTATAGAATGATACCAGTGCTCTTAGCGCGCCCATTGGAAATCCCCGATGCCTGGATGGATGTTCTGACCAGTACACATCTGATGTGTTCTTCGCTTATATAGGTAACACAGAGAGGATGAGGTCCTCAAAGAACAGTTGAACTTGTATCCCCAGGAATGCGTACAGAGGGAAGCATATCAGCAGGATGAACAGGATCGACGTCAGCTCGACCAGCCTCATGCAGCGCTGGACATCCTTCGTGGTCGGAAGAGGGCCCTGACCCATGACATAGACATCCTTCTTCTCCATCGAGATCCCCAATGCCGCGGAGACTGCGGTCATGGGCCATCCGCTGTTGGGGCTGGGGGTCTTGGTGTGCTCAGCCCTTGCTGCAGGCACAGCCGCCCTCCAATCCATTCTCAGGAACAATGCCGCCAGGGCAACGAACAGAGGCGAGACCCTGGATGTCAGCCAGCCTAGGACATCATCGAACTTGGCAGGGAAGAATCCGAGCCTTCCATACTTGTCATTCAGGTATCCCCACATGGCATCCATGAGGTTGGCGCACCTGAACATTATAGATCCGAGTATGCCCAGTAGTCCGAAGTAGAAGGTGGGCGACAGGATGCTGTCCACCAGATTCTCCGATATGGTCTCGCAGCATGATGATGCTATGTGTTCCGGATCCATCCCTTTAGTGTTGCGGCTGACGATCATCTGGACCTTTGCTGCTGCATCCTCTACCCTGCCGGCATCCAGATCCTCGCAGATCGGGTCGCAGTGCTTCCTAAAAGAGAATATGGCGAACTGAATCTTGAATATGAACGCCGATATGATTATCCAAGCGACCTCTCCCCAGACATCGTCGTATGCGGATACCAGTCCGTGGACCAATGCGATGAGGAGGATCCCTATGCCTCCGAATATGACGAAGACGAGGAGATAGCTCAGGAAACCGAGTACCGACGTGAACGCACTGTCTCTGGTCTTGATCCTCCTGTCTATCGCGTCCAGTATGTTCCCCATCCATCTGAGCGGATGGATAGCGTTGGGAACATCGCCTATGAAGCGGTCGATCAATATGGCCAGTATGACGATTGCCAACGCATCCAGCCATAGTTCCAAGAGATCACCCGTTTATGACAGAATCCACGGCTGCCAAGAAACGGCAGTTGCGCTCCCTGTCCTTGACGCTGTACCTCACATATGATGAGAACTCGGGTCCGAAGGAAGAACAGTCCCTCACCATGATGCCATGGGAGAGCATCTTCTTCTGGAAGACCGAACAGTCCATGTCCAGCGGACTGATGTCGTTGAAATAGAAGAACGAATCCGAAACGGGTCCAGCAGGGAAACCGATGCTGTTGAGTGAAGAGTTCAGGATCTCTGATTCCTCACCCATCACCGCAGCCGCATGGTCCACGTAGTCCAGGTAATCCCTGAGAAGAACATTGGCCACCGTCTGTTCAATCTGACCGACATTCCAGGTCATCCTGACCTTCTCCATCTCTGCTATGATGTCCGGGTTGGACAGTCCGAAACCGATCCTGATTCCCGGTATGGCGAAAGACTTCGTGAGAGATGTCGCAACTACCAGATTGCTGAACTTATCGACCATGCCTGAGAGCGTGATGTCAGCGTATCCGGGGACCAGCTCTAGAAGCGTCTCATCGAGGAACACCAGAACTCCACGGTCCTCGCACTCCCTGACGATGCTCATAATCTTATCCCTGGGCTCCACCCTTCCGGTGGGGTTGTTGGGGTTGCAGATGTAAAGTGCCTTGCTGTTCTCCCCTACGTTGTACATCAGGGCATCCAGATCGATCCTGAAATCATCCTCGGGCTTGAGTTCGTTCCAAAGGATGTTCGCACCCACGATCCTGCACTGCTGCGCATATTCGGCAAAGCTAGGCCTGTTGAGGACTACCGTGTCTCCCGGCTTAAAGAATGTGTTGGGGAAGTTCCTGATGATGTCCGAGGATCCCGCTCCGACGGTGATGCAATCCGTATCGATGTTGAAGGCCTTGGATACAGTCTCCTTCAGCTCTGCACATGTGTCATCAGGATAATGGCCGATGTCCTTGACCGCAGAGGCGATTATCTCGTCTATGTTCTCTGGCGGTCCGAATGGATTGAGGTTGTGGCTGAAGTCCTCTACACCCTCCAATCTCCATGCCTGTCCTCCGTGGACAGTCTTAGGCAGCTCTGATAGCTCCTTCCTTGGCAGGATACGGCCCTTCATAATGCAGGATATCACAATTCGATATAATAAAGGATTTAACCAGCAGGCTGTCGGCCTCTTTCCGTACCTGCTGGAGTCGAAGTTTAATATTGCGACGCCGTAGAACGGATATGAAGGGTTCCCCGAGCAGAACGGACGGATGGACGAGCTCAGAGATCGATAAGGATTACGGCAAGGATCTGCTGAACTGCTGTCTTAAGATCCAACGCTGCAACAGCACTGTCATGGACCGCGACGGCATGATCTCGGCCATGGAGGACATCACTGGCCGCAGGTTGGAGGAAGGAACCTTAGTCGTTTTCCCGTTCAGATGCGACCTTGGTTACAACGTCCATCTCGGAAAGGGCGTGATCGTGAATTACAATTGCACGTTTCTGGATACCGCCAGCATAACCATCGGCGACTACAGCAAGATTGGCCCAGACTGCCATTTCGTCACCGCCACCCATCCCATGGACCATCTGAGAAGAAGGAAGCACTTGGTAAAGGGCAAGCCCATAACCATCGGCGAGGATTGCTGGATTGGAGCCAATGTCACCATTGTTCCCGGTGTCAGAGTAGGTAATAGATGCGTGATAGGTGCTGGATCGGTAGTTACAAAAGATGTGCCTGATGATTCTGTATACGCCGGAAATCCTGCGCATTCGATAAAGAAATAATGTATTATAGAGAACGAGCGGGCCCGTCGGGATTCGAACCCGAGTCCGGAGCTCCGGAGGCCCCTATGCTATCCAAGCTATACTACGGGCCCATTGGAGAAAGAAAAGGTATTTGCCGGGGTTAGATACTCCCCGGCGATCCTGTGCCTCCTTTTGAGAGGGAGGAGGCGAATGAAGAATTTACCTTTCTCAGTCCTTCTTGGTGAACTCGGTGTATCCGCAGCATCCGCAGGATACACGGTCCTTGTGGACTGCCATGAATGTTCCGGGTCCGCACTTGGGACAGAACTGTTTGGTCCTTGTGACGGTGTTTCCGTCGACCTGATATGCACTTGATTTCTTGATTGCTGCCTTGGGTGCTGCTGCTTTTGCCATCGTAATCACTCCTCAGCTGCGGGCTCTGCTGCCTCGGGGGCCTTTGCCTCGATGCCGTTCCTCTTCAGGAGGTACTCCCTGTCGTACTCGAGTGCTGCCTCTTTGGACTCGTAGACCTTTGCGTATCCCTTGGACATGCCCCTTCCGTAGACGGACTCGATGTTGTCGACGACGACACAGTCCCTCTTGGACTTGCATTCCTTGGCGATTGCCTCAGCAACGGCGTTCCTTCCGGGTGTGCTCTCTCCGTTGTGGTCGAGAGTGAAGTACACCTCTACCCTCTTGTACAGGGGGTTCTCTTTCTTGTTTGTGATTTCCATCTTCATTCTGCTTCCTCCATTCTGAACATCATCTGTTCGATCTTGGATTTGATGCCTTCATCCGTGGTGATGCGCATCATGCATTTTCCGGGCCATCCGTAGACGATATCGGTGCCCATCGGTGCGAGCAGAATCACAGGCATCAGCGCCAGATCCTCCTCCCCGATGACCTTTATCAGTCCACCGGACCCTTCGATGCGTCCGCGGATGCTCTCGACCAGTTCCCTGGTGATCCTTCCCGCGGGGTTGACGACCTCATCCTTCTCCTCGTCCTCGACGAGGGAGGCGAACTCAGTCATCTCACGGCGCTCGGTGATCCCGTCGTATATCGACAGGAAAGGCCTGATGCCGTGTCTTCTGAACGTCAGGGATACCACGTCCCCGACGGTGATTAAGGTTGTTTGAGCGTGAAACGTTTCAAGATCGCTGTCGTACAGTTCAGTTCCCAGCGGTTCCTTGAACATCTGCCTGTCTTTCTCAGGCAGGACAAGGTCCCTCTCGAACATCAGCGTACCTTGAGAGCGTACTTTCCGTTGGCCGAGATTCCCATCTTCTTGGCGATCTCCGATTTCTCGAAATCGAGAACCGCGAGGTATCCCTGCCATTCCTTCGAGGTCTGTCCGCCGCAGCGGGGACACACATCCTCTTCGGAGATGAAACTGCACTGCTTGCATGCCTTCTGGACTATTACTGCCATCACTCATCACCTTCCGATTCCTTGTGCTTCTTTGCATCCTCTTCGATCCACTGGAGCTTTCCGAGACCGGGCTGCCTCATGGTGAGTCCGATCTTACTGTCCTGAGGATTCTTCTCGTTGAGATCGATGCTGACGACCCTTGCCCTTACTATGTCTCCCACTGCAAGGAATCTTCCGCTGTCCTTTCCAACGAGTCTCTGGTTGGTCTCGTCGATGTCCACACGGTCATCCATTACCTGGCTGATGTGGAGGAGTCCATCGAGGGGACCGAATCTGACGAAAGCGCCGAACTTGAGGACCTCTACGACCACTCCCTCGACGATCTCGTTCTCTTTGGGCTTGAAGACGATCTGATCGAACTTCACCGTTTGATAGACTGCACCGTCTCCGTGAACGATGCGTCCCGGACCCTCTGTCCTGACATTCCTGATCAGTACTGTGAAGGTCTTGTCCTCGCTGAATCTGCCCTCGTAGGCGTCCCATGTGAGTCTGTCGATGACGTTGTCGATGTCCTCTTTGAGTTCGACCGGTGGGATACGGACGACCTTTTCGACTTCTGTAAGCATGTACATAGCGTGCCCTCTGATAACCCACGTTAGTGAGGACTCTTATATAAACTATGCTCACGCGTAATATAGGAGTTAGAATCTGGATGAAAAGTGAAATGAGGGGGATATTCCCCCTCGGTTTCTTACGTTCAGACGAACAGGACTGCGGTCACCAGACAAATGGTGGACAGCAGCTTGACAAGAACGTGGATGGAAGGTCCTGCGGTGTCCTTGAAGGGATCTCCGATGGTGTCTCCGACGACAGCCGCTGCGTGTGCAGGCGACTTCTTTCCGCCGTGGTTACCCTCTTCGATGTACTTCTTGGCGTTGTCCCAAGCTCCTCCTCCGTTGTTGAGGAAGTTAGCCATCAGGATTCCGACGATGGTACCGACCATGATGAGAGCTCCGACAGACTGGTATGCCTCTACGTAGTCTCCGAGTGCGTACCTCATGATAAGTCCGAAGATGACCGGCACGAGGATCGGAAGGAGAGCGGGGACGACCATTGTCTTGAGTGCTCCGCGGGTTGCGATATCGACACACTTTGCGTAGTCGGGCTCGGAAGTACCTGCGAGGATTCCCTTGTCCTCACGGAACTGCCTGCGGACCTCCTCGACCATCTCACCGGCTGCTTTGGAGACAGCGCGGATTGCGAGGGATGCGAAGAAGAACACGAGCACGGCTCCGATGAGTCCACCGACGAAGATGAGGGGGTCACCGAGGTTGACCATGAAGACCTCACTGAGAGGAATTCCCTTGACTTCGCTGACGATCTCGAAGAACGCGGCGAACAGCAGGAATGCTGCGAGTGCTGCGGATGCCATTGCATATCCCTTGGTAAGGGCCTTGGTGGTGTTTCCTGCAGCGTCGAGTTTGTCGGTCCTGTCCCTGACTTCCTCAGGCTGGTTGGACATCTCGGCGATTCCACCGGCGTTGTCGGTGATGGGTCCGAATGTGTCCTCAGCAAGGATGAAGGCAGAAGAGGCGAGCATTGCGATGGTTCCGACTGCGGTTCCGTAGAATCCGAAGGTGGTGGGGTCGATCTTGACTCCGAAGATTTCAGGTGCTGCGGTGTATCCGAGCATGTAGGTTGCGATGATAGCGATAACGATACAGACGACGGGCAGGACGGTGGATTCCATTCCGACCGAGATACCCTCGATGACGTTCGTAGCTGCTCCGGTCTCGGATGCTGCTGCGATTCCCTTGACGGGCTTGTGGTCACCGGTGTAGTACTGTGTGAGGTAAACGATTGCAAGACCGAGTGCGATACCGATGAGTCCTGCGATGAAGAAGTGTACCCAGTAATCCTCTCCGAGCAGATAGTATGTACCAACTGCCAGGAAGATGACGTTCAGAGCGATGGTAACGTAGTAACCCTTGTTGAGGGACTTGACGACATCGTCATCCTCTTTCATCCTGACGACTGCGATTCCGACGAGGGAAGCGATGAGTCCGAATGCCATGAGAACAAGGGGAAGGAAAACCCAGTTGTTGCCGAGCATAGGGGCGACGGATACAACGGCGGTACCGATGACCATCGCACCGATGATCTCTGCTGCTGTCGACTCGAAGATATCTGCTCCACGACCTGCACAGTCTCCGACGTTGTCTCCGACAAGGTCTGCGACGACTGCAGGGTTCCTGGGGTCATCCTCGGGGATTCCGGCCTCGACCTTTCCGACGAGATCGGATCCGACATCTGCTGCTTTGGTGTAGATTCCTCCACCCAGCTGGGCGAAGAGAGCTGCGAAGGATGCTCCGAAGGCATATCCGACGACAGCGTGGAGTGTGGGAGTCATGGAGGGAACGAGTCCGTCTCCGTCTCCGATGAGAGCGTTGTAGATCAGAACGACCATGAAGAGTCCGAAGAGGGACAGGGAGGACACGGCGATTCCGGAGAGTGCTCCTCCCCTGAAGGATGTCTTGAATGCCTCACCAAGCGACCTCTTGGCTGCTGCGGATGTTCTGATGTTTGAGTTGACCGAGACCTTCATTCCGATGAATCCGGAGAGGATTGAGAATGCGGCACCGATCACGAATGCGATTGCCACCTTGTAGTTCAGGTAGTTGGAGAAGGGTTCTCCGACGAACGTACAGAGGGCGATTATGACTGCGAGTATTGCAATCACGATTCCGATTGTCTTGTACTGGCGCTTCAGGTAAGCCATTGCACCAGTCTCGATCGCATTTGAGACCTTCTGCATTTCGGGGGTGCCTTTGTCTTTGGCCCAGACATCCCTAAAGAAGTATGCTGCGAAGATCAGTGCGATAATTGTCGCAACCGGGATCATGAATAGCAGATTCTCAGTGCTGAAAATATCAACTATCATTTCATAACCCCTATCTTTTGGTTGATTCGAGTGATATCGTCCTCATATATAAGTACACGAGATAAAAACAGGTACCTATAAAGGGAGATGGCGCTGATTTCCAAGCAATACCCTTTTAATCAACATTCCACTAGCCGTCGTCAAGAGACGATAAAATGTCGAAGGAAGCAGAACTCGAACTCATCGAAGTTGAGGATATCAAGGTCAAGAAAGGAATGACAGTGGACGAGCTCATGAGATACATGAGCGGCGCTGGCGGATTCACAGCACAGAAGCTGGCCGATGCCACTGACATCCTCGAGAGGATGGAAAAGGACAAGGACTGCCTGAAGATCCTCTCGTTCCCAGCATGTATCATGGCCACCGGAACCCGCGGTGTCCTTGTCGACATGGTGAAGAACAAGAGAGTTGACCTGATCATCACCACCTGCGGATGCCTCGACCATGACATTTCCAGGACTTACGAACACTACTATCACGGAGACTTCATGATGGATGATGCCAAGCTGAGGGAGGAATACGAGATCTCAAGGCTCGGTAACGTCCTGGTTCCTGACGACTGCTACGGAGAGGTCCTTGAGGGAGAGATCCTCCCCATGTTCGACGAGATTTTTGAGGGCAAGGACTCGATGACCACCCACGAGATCATCTGGGAGGTCGGAAAGAGGATGAACGACGAGAACTCGCTCATGTACTGGGCATGGAAGAACCAGATTCCCATCGTCGTCCCCGGAATCACAGACGGATCCTTCGGATGCCAGCTCTGGATGTACTATCAGACCCACAGGAAGTTCAGAATCGATCTCTTCGGTGACGAACAGATGCTCTCCGAGATGACCAACCACGCCACCAACACAGGTGCCCTCATGATCGGAGGAGGAATCTCCAAGCACCACGTCATCTGGTGGAACCAGTTCCGCGGCGGACTGGACTACGCTGTATATCTGACCACGGCCGAGGAGTACGACGGTTCCCTTTCAGGAGCCAGGCTCAGAGAGGCCATCTCCTGGGGTAAAGTCAAGCCTGAAGCGAAGAAGATGACCGTCGAGGGAGATGCAACCATCACCCTGCCGATGATCTACGCATCACTGGTGGACAGACTCTGATGTCAGAGAAGGTACTGTTCCTGGATGGCGACGGGGTAGGACCTCCAGTCCTGCATTCCGCAGAACGCATAATCAAGGCTGTCACGGATTCAGTGGAGATAATCCACGGCGAGATAGGCAGATCCGCCTTCGACAGTACGGGGCAGTACCTTCCCCATGAGACCATGGACCTCCTGGATGAATGCAACATTATCATGAGCGGCCCAGCTTACACAGCTGATAACGGAAAAGATCCGCTCGAATCGCTCATCGTTCATCTTGACCTCTTCGCCAGAGTAAGATACTTCAAGACGCTCTCGCCCGACCTGGGCGTGGACGGCATGGACGTCGTCCTATGGAGCAGCAACAACAACGTTGACACCGAGATCTCGGAGGTGCCTGACCTGGACGGGGTCACCCTGTCCAAATACGTCAAGAACAACGCGTACAACAGGATGATGACCCTTGCGCTGAGCGACGTGGAGACCAAGAAACTGGAAAAGATCTCGTGTCTGATCAGGGACGACTTCTTCCCGATGAGCAGCGACATGTTCAGGGAATCCTTCGAATCCATCTTTTCTTCCGATATATACAAGACGAAGGTAATCAACGTCAGGGAATGGGCAGCCCATGCCATAAAATTCCCAGGCGAAGAACAGTGCATCGTCTGTGTCGACCTCTACAACCAGGTCGTCGCAGGAATCCTCGGTGGATTGACCGGGTATGATCATCTCGGACCACTCTATTTCGCAGGGAACGATTACGTCCTCTACAAGCCCTGCAACAAACCTACCTACGATGAGACCATAAAAGAAGGTTACGAGAATCCGACATCCGCCATAATCTCGGCATCCATAATGCTCAGGAACTTCGGTTTGAAGAACGAGTGCGACGACATCATGAACGCCCTGTGCGACACTTATGCGGCGAAGAAGAGGACACCCGATGTGAACGGAGACCTCACCAACGAGGAGTTCACCAACGAAATTATAGACCGTCTCTGACGTCTTAACCAGTCTCCGCCATGATAGGAGTTTTAACTTTGTAATAGATTCCATGGCTCATGATAGATGCCGGGCACAGGGACTGTGTAGAAGCAGCTTTGAACCATGAGAAGACCGATAGGACCCCCGTCAACAACTTCGTTCTCGCGACGGCGGCACGCAGCGCCGGTATGACCGTGGATGCAGCCAGATGGGATCCGAAGATATCAGCCAAGGTATCGGTCGACCATGCTGTGAAGACGAAATCCGATTTCGTCAAACCCGTCCTGGACTCCCAGGTGCCCTTCATGGACCTCGGCATGGAGGTCCGTTTCCCCGAAGATGACTACGGTCAGATAATGAAACCCATTGCTGAGGATGCAGAGCAGATCGACCAGCTGGCCTTCTTCGACCCAAACGTGGCATCGGAATGCCCCAACTTCCAGAAGGTGTTCGTCGATGCCCTAGAGGAGACCTCTAGGATCCTGCCCGAGGATCTACACATATGCGGACTGTCCTGGGGGCCCATAACCTCCTCCGGATACATCATGGGTGTAGAGAACATGGTCATGGGCATGCTGATGGAGCCCGACATGGTCAAGAAGCTCATCAGTAAGACGACACCGTTCGTGTCCGCTATGCAGACCCGCATGCTCGAAGCGGGTGCGACTGTCATGTGGATGGCTGACCCCACATCGTCCGAGGACCTGATTTCCCCGGACATGTTCCATGAGTTCTCCGCTCCTTACATAACGCAGATCGTCAAGGACGTCAACAACATGGATTCGAGCGTCCACACCTTCGTCCACATATGCGGGAACACGCTGAAAATCCTGAAGGAGATGCCCCAGACAGGTGCGGACTGCCTCAGCTTCGACCATGCCGTGAATCCCGCCAAAGCCAAGGAGACTGCTGGAAGGAACATCTCGATCATGGGCAATGTCGATCCTGTACAGGTGATGATGATGGGCAACCCCGAATCCATAACCTCGGCATGCTACGATGTCATCGAAGCTGCAGGTCAGGAAGGCGGCTTCATACTGGCCCCCGGATGCGAGACCCCTATCTCAACATCTGACGAGAACGTACTGGCGATGGGCGAGGCTGCCAGGACATATTGGTCCAGGTCACCCACGGGAAACCTTTATTAACAACATCAATATCTCTGGGGTACTGAGTGCAAGGGTAGTCAAGCATGGCCAACGACGCTAGCTTGAGGGGCTAGTCCTTAGTGGTCCGCGAGTTCAAATCTCGTCCCTT
>Ga0310690_10005069_pt1 | contig 18175 bp, 38 predicted proteins | sample AusTroGonzalo_MG_2_FD_207661 | JGI IMG/M metagenome (GOLD analysis project Ga0310690, IMG submission 207661) | Bovine rumen microbial communities from tropical cattle in Woodstock, Queensland, Australia - Gonzalo_04 (v2) (version 2) | ecosystem: Host-associated > Mammals > Digestive system >...
AGTATCATATCCTATTATTCCGATTAACAGCATAAAAGAAGCAACAATGCCTAAAACTATCATAGTTATACAATAAACAGTTTCAGCAGTATCGCCAATATAGAAACAATTATCTTCTTTTCCATACCACACATATCCGATAATCATAGCTAAAAACAAAGCACATATTGCCATAAAAACAAAAGCATATACTGTTATTGTGAAATTAATCATCCCTCACCCTCACTTTCTGCCTTGCCACTCATATAATCGCATAAAGTTTTGACAAACCATTTTCCGTTGTCACTCAACTGTTCAGCTATCTCCAAAAGCTGAATATGTGTTGATGTTCTCTTTTTATCCTGTGACCAAATCTTAAACTGTTGCCCGATGATGTTAAGCGTTTCTGCTTGATATTCGGAATCATGAGCGCAAAATTCATCGGCTATTTCGCCGCAATACGCATCATACTCAAAATCATGTTGTATTCTCATTCGCTCTCTCCTTCCTTGTACGGTTCGGGTAATGACTGCCATGCGGTCACTTGCTCTGTTATGTTTTCAAAATCATTTTTGCCGACGTCTCCAATATAAAAACACGGCTTTGCGATTCCCATTAAATCCGAATAGTGTGCAATGATAACCGTTGTCCATAATGTTCCACCGGCGGGGATAAAAGTTACCAACACATCTCCATATTCATCTTTTCTCGGCAACCTCTCACTTACGGGAATCCATGCAGTCTGTTTGAGTGCTTCGATTGCCACTTGACAAGCGTTATAAAGCGGTGAACCTTCGTTTATGCAAAACGTCATTCGATCATTGAGTTCAATACATTTTTCAAATACTTCTATCGCTTCTGTGTTTGTCATTCCCCGTCACCTTCTTTCAAAATCAACTGTTACCGCTCCGTGTAGTTCCATCAATTTATACACTTCTTCTGTAGATAAGCCGATATTAAGAAGTTCCAACCTCGTGCCATCTTCAAAAATGTAAATCCATACAGTCATTTCTCGTTACCCTCTTTCGTTGCGGTCTGCTTATCACAGAAAAGACATTTAGCATCAAGTTTATGCTCATATACGCAGTCCTTGCAGCCACTTGTTTCTTTCGTTGCGGGAATGATTGTTTCGGCATCCTCAATCATATCCGCTATTTCGTACATCATCATAGTGGAATAGCTGTGCTTCTGCTGTTCTGCACCCTTGTTGCCATACTTTGTGGCGTTCTCTAACCCGTACTGTTTCAGCAGTTTGGTTCGGTCTATCAAATCTCCGTGATGTTTGGGAAGTTCTGTAAAATCTATTTTTGCAAAATAAGGATATTTATCTATGTCCGTTGTGATACGATAAAGCGTTCCATTTTGCGCATGAAATCTAAATTCCGTAAATCCTCTGCCGTTATCGTTTAGCAGATTATCTGGCACATCAATCACTATTTGCATCTCCTACCTCCGCTTCCAACCATTTCAGTGTTCCCTTCTTTCCGTTCTCACATATCCTCTCCCACGGGCAGATATTGCACTCGTAATCATCCGGGTCAGGCTTCAACTCTCCCATTGTCTCACACAAAAAGTTCGCTAATTCCTTTTCGTTCCTCATGCCCTTAATCTTTTCGAAATTAGTCATTCTGCCTCCTTTAAGCCCATAATGTAGTCCATTGTCACGCCACAATATCCGCATACTCTCGCTAACCGCATAGAGCTTAAATCTCTGCCGCAATAGATAAATGCGTGAACTGAACTTCTAGATACCCCCGTTGAATCGCTCAACGCCTGTAAGCTAATATCCTTTGAGTTGATAACATCCAGTAACCTCTTGCCACAATTCGGAATGGTAAACATCCGCTTGCCGCAACTGCTTCTCGCACATTTCGGACACATTCTGGCTTGTTTGATGTTGCAACTATCCGTAACCCATTCATTGCCGCAATTACACCTGCACATCCAGCGGGAGCGTCCGTTTTTACTCGGCACTTCATACAGTACCGTAAAGCCGTTGAATCGTTTTCCGGCTAAATCTAAAACTCTCATGCAACCCCCTCAATCACAACTGCTACCTAAACAGTACCCGACAAAATACTCTCCGTCACGCTCAAACACCAAAGGGCTGTAAACCCCATAACCGCACATTTCTGATATCGTAAAGACCTTATCAAAGTCCTCTTTGGTTATGTAGTTGCGGTTCTGTAAAGCGTGATCGTATATGTCTTTTGAGATTTTGCGTTCGTATCTGCTCATTGGTTTACCTCACTTTCCGTTTACCAAACAAATTCTTTTTGCACATTCATAGTTCTTTTCTCTGATATTTCTATGTATTCAGGGTTTAATTCAATACCTATATAATCTCGCCCCAACATTTCTGCTACCCTTCCTGTCGTACCGCTACCGAAGAATGGGTCTAATACAATTCCTTCCTTTGGCGATCCTGCCAATATGCAAGGCTTTATCAAATCTTCAGGGAATGTAGCAAAGTGAGCATCGTGTATAGGCTTTGTTGTTATACTCCAAACATCCCTCTTATTACGCTTTCCTGTATATGTTTTCATTCCTGCGGTATTGCTTGAACCATTTGGTCTGCCGCCTCCGTTGACTTCTTTTTGTCCAACATTAAACATCGAATTGTAATGGTATTTATACTTGGGATTTGCCCCTTCCTGAATGCTTTGATAATCGAAGTAATACTGTGGATTTTTGGATAGCAGGAATATATATTCATGTGACTTTACGCATCGATCTTTTGCAGGTTCGGGCATCGGGTTGGGCTTGTGCCATATAATATCCTGCCGCAAGTACCACCCGTCAGCTCGCAAAGCAAAAGCTAACATCCACGGAATACCGATTAAATCCTTCTGCTTGCATCCCCCCCACTTTTTCTTGACAAACTCGTTGCTATCCGCTACTGCTTTGTGTTTGACAACCTCGGTATTTCCCTTTTTCGTTCCGTTGTATGTATCACCGATGTTCACCCATAACGTGCCATCGGATCTTAATACTCTTTTCACTTCATGGAATACCGCTACCAGCTTGCCGATATATTCATCAGGCGTTTCTTCAAGTCCTATTTGTCCGTCAATGCCGTAATCCCGTAATCCGTAGTAGGGAGGGGAAGTAACACAGCAATTGACACTTTCATCAGGCAATGTTCGCAAGACTTCCAAACAATCACCGTTGATTATCTTACCCATTTAAAATACCTCTTACTCATAACAAAAATAATCTGTATTCACTTTCTTCCACACGCCCGACCCTTGCCGTTTCATGCTCTGGTATATGACCGTTTCGGGTACATCCGGCGTTCCGTTCTCAATAATATCTGCCGCCATATCGTAACATTCTTGGGGCAATTCCACCGTGAAAAACTTGTGCGTGGTGGAATACTGCCCTTTGGCATAAAGCACATCGTACACGGTCTTATCGCCGTGTAAATGCAACCACGCTTCGTCCGACTTCACCCGATTCATAACCACGGCTCCCGTATAGTAAGCCGCAAGGTGATTCTCGTCTGTGTGCCAATTCTCATGGTAAATCACTTCGGCTAAATACTCCGCATCTGTATGCTTACCGTCGTGTTTGACCTTTTCTTTTATCGCTTGTGTTACTTCGGGTATCGGTATCTCACCTGTGATGATCGTTACTCGCTCACCGTTTACCAGCTCTGCCGCCACACAAGCCGCATGAGTTTTAGAACATTCCGATAAGAGAATGACTAACATAACTATTACGGTTATCAGTATGAACCGGGCGGCTAACACCAATCTATCTTTCTTCATTCATCCCCCTAAAAGCTTTCTGCGTTCTATATCTAAATAATCTTCTTCCTTATGCTCCCGGCTCTGCATCTGTTGAAATTGGTTAGGCGGCTTTGCCCTTTGATAAGCGGTCTGCGCAACGCTCTGTTCCTTTCGGTGCTTTTCCCATGTTATGACCGCCGATTGCCAGTTTTTCATTTTGTTTTTGCCGATCATCCAATTCTTGCTTTCGTAAAACGCTACAAATGCTTCTGCATCTATATTGTTTTTACGAGATTCACAGTACGCCTTTACCTCTTCTACCGTGGGAGGTATAAACTTCCTTTCCCTTTTGGGTTTTTCCGGCTCGATAGGCGGCAAGGGATTTTCGGGAATTTCTTTAGCGGGTGCGACTTTTGGGGCAGGCATAAAAGCCATTATGGGGCTGTCAAGAATCTCATTATTAAGATTCTCATTCTCATGTTCATTTTCATTATCATTAGGGTTTTCAAAAAACCGTTCGCTTTTTTCGGTTTTCTGCTTGTCCTGTGATAATGGTCTACCGCCCTTTCTGCCGTTTTCCCTGTTAGCCTGACATTTCTTTTCATATTTCTCATTGGAAATATCAAGTTCTACCCGCGCCGCATCAAACGCAATAGCCAATATGGGGTCACTATATTCGGGCAGCTCCCCCGTGATCTGATAAGCCATCATTCCTCTTATCAATGCGCCGAACTGTGCATCGGATAACCGCTTAAACTTCTCGGCGTAAGCTGTGTGCATAACAAAAGTTTCTCGCATTTCTAACTCCTTTTCGGGCACCATTCGGGGCATGTTTCAACACGGTTATCAATGAGGTTGTGGGTTTTCATGCAAGCTCTCCTTGTGATTTTTCTATCGTCTAGGAAAACGCAATGCTCGCATAAATCACATTTCGGGCGTTGCTCTATGCTTTCCCTGTACGCTATACGGGCTTTTAATGCCCGGAACTCTTTGAAATCCAAATCAAACCTCCTTGATCGGTTTCTTTTGTCTTCTTCTCTTTCTGCGGTTATTAGCTTGCTCTTTGTAAGTAGCCCATCTACAATTTGACGGTTCGTAATTACCGTCATTGTTAATACGGTCAATCGTCAAATCATCCCTATACCCGTGACTCATAGCCCAATCGTAGAATGTTTGAAAACTTTCATTCCATTCTTTGAAAACAGATATTCCTCGCCCTTTATAGTTTAAATAATCCCTTTCGCAAGTTGGATTCCCGCACCTTGCTCTCATTCCTGACCAGATATGGTATAAGCGAGTATTTCTCAAACCATGAGTTGTGTTCCTTTTTACGGCTCGTTCTGACCTATAACAGCCACAACTTTTATAAGAGCCATTTCTCAAATTGCCGCCTACAACTGTGATTCTATTTCCGCACTCGCATTCGCATAACCACATAGCCTGTGAGCAATTAGATTTAACTTGCTTAATGACGGTCAATCTGCCTATTTTTATTCCCGTCATATCGTGAACTCGTTGCGCCATCTTTATATCTCCTTAACGCTAATATTGAATCTCCACAACATGAGTTTCCTTTTGATCGTAAAGATTCTGTATGCCCCCATATCCGACTTGCGGCAACCCTTTACATCCTCGACAACAAGCTTTCCGTCCTTATCCTTGTAAACGAAATCGGCTATATAAATACAGGGTCTTTCAATGGTTTTCCCTTTCTTTACTCCGCCTCTTGCGCCGATAGTATCAGGTTCCTTTATTGCCGGGATAAGCTCATAAGAAACTTGCATCTGCAAATCAGATATAACCCCGGCTTTTTCCAGTGCCGCAAGCTGCTGAAAACGCCTTGCTTCCTTCTTACTGGCAAACTCTATACCGTCAACAACGGTTTTCGTGGCGTTATATTTTGAACGATTATTGCGATAATACATTAGTCACCTCCCCGGAGCTGCCTAACCGCCTTATCGCTAGACAGCTCCATCGTTAATTCCTGTGCCGTAGTTTGTCCGGCTAGTCTATCGGGCTTCCTCATGCCATAGAGAAGCGGTGTCATTTCGGGCATCACAGGTTTTAAAATCCTACCGCAGAATCCCTATTCGGAAGTGCATTTGTGATATATATTTTCCTTTTCTGCGATAAGACAATTTACTTGAATAACGCCGCCGCTATTGCGTCAACATCCTCTTTGGGCTGTTCGACAGGTGCAGGCTCTTTCTCCGGCATATCAATTATTTCCGCTTCATCTTTCGCAGCTTTAGGCTGTTCGATCGGGACATCCTCCGTCTCAACATAGTTAGGAGTACCATCTTCTTTAATGATTGCATCATCCGAAGTTACCGCCGTGACAAGCTCAGTAGATAAAATTCCGTATTTTGACAGTAAAAACTTTATAAGCGTCTTTTCCGCCATGCGGTCAAATGCCACATACCAAAAACTGCTATATTTCCACATTTCGGATTGCGGCATTTCGCCAGCCTGTATCTTGCGATATGCTTCAAGGTTAAAAGCTTGTGAATAGCGATTGGCGTGATCTTCCATCTGCTTTTTAGTCCAATACACAGACTTCTTAAAACCGTTTAAAAGCTCAAACCACGCAAGATATCCAACAACAGGGAGGGATTCTCTTACATCGTCATCCTCAATAAATTCAAATCTCTGCTTCCCAGTGTACTTGTCTCTGCCCTTGTACTCGCCTTCGTGGACTACGATAAAGTCAATGTCACGGTACTGACCGCTTCTCATTGCCAAAGCTCGATATCCGGCTGCCCCTAGCTGGAAAACTGCTTCTTTTGTGCCCGTCTTTTTGTTGTTAAAAGGAACAAGCCAGTATTGCGAAAGTGCTGTGCTGGGAGAAAGATTCAGACTTTCGCCTAATAACGCCGCCGACAGGATGGAACTGTTTGAGCAGTCCTTTAGCATCGGATTATTCTGAACTGCCGCCACTATTGATGTTATAAAAGCCGTTCCTCTCTTCGAGCCTACGATAGAATTGATTTGATCTCTAACCGCCGTTTGATTTAGATATGCTGTTAAACCTGCGTTTTTACTTGTTTTTGTTAATGAATTGCTGACTGACATAATGCCGTACCTCTCTTTCTTTTATTTTTTTGCTGTTCTTGTATCGTTATCCATCTACAATTTGACGGTTCGTAATTACCGTCATTGTTGATACGATCTATCGTCAAATCGTCACGGTATCCATGAGATAACGCCCATTCCATAAACGGCTTAAATATTTTCCATTCATCACAGACCGTTATCCCTCTTCCTCCGTAATAGCGGTAATTATCGTTGTAAGGGCGATAGCATCTATTATTCATAGCGTTCCAGACACGGTGTAAACGAGAATGAGCCATCCCGTGTACTCTATTAGCATCCCCGGTGCGCTCTTTCTGCACGCAACCGCAACTTGTTGTGTGATTATCTCTCTGAATGTTGCTGCCTAAAACTATAACCGTGTTTCCACAATCGCACCGACATAACCACGCCGTGTGTTTGCCGTGATTTTCAGTCCTTGCTATCACGGTTAAGCGTCCGAACTTCTGACCTGTTAAATCAACTAATGGCGGCATTTTATCCCTCCCTACATTGGCTTAATCTGAATCTTGTTGAACTCGCAAAAAGCTTTTAGCTCTATCGCCTGTGAAGCTGTAAGTAACGCCTTAAAGGAAAGCCATACAGCCTTTTCCTCGGTCTTTTCTTCTGCAAGGGTACTTTCTATAGGCTCTTCGGGTGCAAAGGGAATTTGAGCCGTTTCTATGCGTTTCTCGGCTACCTTTGCCGCCGCTTCTTTCTGCTTCTGAATGTCAGCCATCCTTTTTCCTTCGGCTATAGCTGCGGAAGTGTCAAGAGTCCTCTTGTAAACCTCCATAGCTTCAAAGGAATATTCCGGCAGCTCGTTAATGATCTGAATGTCGGCGTTAATTTTGCTGATCTTTTCCGTGATTTCCTCAAACACCGCCTTGCCCGTGAATGTCTTGTTTAGCCACTTCGGGTTTTCTATCTGCTCAAATTTGAGCCATTCAGGTATGTTATCCATGTTGGAAAAGATAAGTATGCAGGCTTCACGCTTATCCTGCTTTTCCTTTTCCTCATATTCCTTAATCTGTTTGTCAATAAGCTTCGTAGGCTCGTCTATGAGCGTTATTAACTCATTTACCTGCGCTTTGAACAGATTAAACGGCTCCATAAACTCCTTTTCACGCCTGATGCGCTCGTCATTAAGGGCTTTCTTCAAGCTGTTTAATGCCGCTCTGTCCGTCTTTGCGCTTGCGATCTGTTCCGGGGTATATTGCAAGGTTTTGTACTGTTCTACCCTCGATGCAAGCTCTTTCTTTAATTCCTCAAAGTTCCACTCGATAGGTGCCGCTTTCTCATACGGCTTAATCTGTAATTCCATTTGTTTTATCACACTCCTTTTCTTTAAATGGGTTTTCCTTTTCTAACTCTGGTTTCTTCATTTGACATTCGCACCGCCGATAAAACTCATAGCCATCTTTATTAGCGTAGAAAACAAACTTCTCGCCCTTGCAGATGGGGCAAACTATATCTCCGGCAGTACCCTCGCTGGTTCCGTTTTGTCCTGTATGTGCCACCAAAACACCCTCTCTTTCCGTTCTATAGCTTCTATATCCTCTATAACCTCGTTACGGTCAATGCGCCGTTCTATGATGCGCCACTCATAGGAACCGTCCGGCTTATGGCTTTTTAACTCGGCACAAAGAATAGCGAAGTCAAATTCCGTAACCATGAGATAATGTAAAAGCTGGCAATAATATGTGTTCGGTATGCGTCCATCCCATTCTTCGGCGTTAGCCTTACTGGTGATCTCCGAAGTTTTAATTTCAAGGATCCCGTGTTTTCCGTCTTCGGTTTCAATCCAACCATCAAGGGAAGCGTGGGCGAACGGTATGCGGTCATTCGTCCACATGTTGTTTTCCTTATAGCCCACCGCCCATTCAGGGTGATGCTTTCGGAATACTTCCCTGATGATTGGCTCCATATCAACCCCGTATTTCACATACGGCTTATCGCCTATGTCCTCGGCTTCTGCAAAACCGCACTTTTCACGCCACAAAGTAAGATTGTCTTTCCACTTGCATAACCCCATGACCGTTCCGGCATCTGAACCGCCTAGTTTTGCTCTGTGATTGCGCCATTCTTCCTTGTCGGCATATACAGCCATACTAACCATTCAATAACCCTCTCTGCATCTTTGCTTCTCTGCGTGTTCTGCCATATCTGCGGGCACTACACACACCACTTGACCGTTGCCAATAATGGTTATCAGCCCTTGAACATATAACCCCTGTAGCTCCCCAAGAGTCATATTGTTCATTCCGTCTGCTGCTTCTTTGCTCATCATCTTCACTCTCCTAATTTTCTCTTGTTTTGCGATCTAGAAATTCCTTAAACTTTCTGCGGTGAATCCAAAACTTGCCGCCATTCGGCTTAAAAGCGAATTTCTGACCTCTGCTATTGCAAAATTCAAGTATCTGCTTTCTTGTAAATCCATACCGTTCGGCAGTACGGGTTACGCTTTCGTAAGCTTCTAAAGAAATCATGCGCTAACCCTCCTTCGTTTTCCTTTCGGCGTTGTTAACGCACTTTCAACACTCCACTTGTGCGTAACGATACGGCAATAAATAACGGCATGTGGTATTCCTGTTATCTCGCTCCATTCAGATACGGTCTTTGTTTCTCCACCGTATGTCAATCTACGGTTATTTCTCTTGTTTCTGTTCTGTTCCGCTATAGTTACCCATCTGCAATTATCCGGCTCGTAGTTGCCGTTAACATCAATGCGATCTAGTGTCAGCCCATCAGCATATCCGTTATTCATAGCCCATTCATAAAACGCCCGATAACTGCTTTTCCATTCTTCGCACACCATAATTCCTCTGGCTCCATAGTACCTATACTTTAGAGCTTTGGGATTGTAGCATCGTGCTTTCATTCCACGCCATACAGGACGTAATTTGTGTTCTTTTGGCACTTGACCTTCCTTTCCGTGAGTGCTATAATGTACTCACAACATTTTCATGTTCTTTCTTTTCCGTTGTTCGGTTGCAGCCGTCAACGGATTTTTTTGTTACCCAGATACCGTTTCAAACAACATTTGTTTCACTTTTAGCAACTTGTGGAGCAAAAAAAATATTCTGCGTTTCCTCCGGCGTAAGATTATATCTTTCAATAATCTTCTGAATCTCGACGTGCGTAAAAGGCTGCGACCCTTTGAGCTTATGGCAAACCGTTGCAGGGCTTTTGCCTAACGCTCCTGCAAGCGATTTGCTATTGTCTCCGTGCCGCAGCATTTGTATACGCAGTTCTGTATTATCTATCACGCTATACCTCCTTTCTATCCCAAAAAAGATCAATCGTTTTCCCTGTTAAATCTTGCCGTTTTCCTCATACAATATGCAAACATGTTAGCTTCTATCAAGAGCATCAGGGCAATTACGCCAATAATAATAGCTTCCATATCAACACTCCTTCCTCAAAGTGAGAATTTCGTTCCTGTTTTTGTCATATATTGTTTATATCACAACTTATATTTCATTGTCAACAACTTTTTGAAATTTATTTTACTTTTTTGTTCCTATATATTGAATTTATATCAATTCTGTGTTATTTTATTGCTACAAAGTTACATTATTCTCAACAGAAAGGATGGTGGTCTTATGATACAAATGGGTAGGCGTTTACATGAATTAAGAAAGAAGTGCAGTTACACTTTGGATGATGTTGTAGAAAGAGTCGGTATTCCCAAAAGTACACTATCTCGTCTAGAGAACGGCAAATTAAAAACGATTAACAGAAGTTATATTGATAAACTGGCTGACCTTTACGGGGAAGATGCGGCTTATATTCTCGGCTATGAAGATTCCCCTACCGTTGCAGTTACTTACTCTGCTCCCGGAAAAGAACAGGTAAATCTTATTGTAGATCATGCACCGATAATAGGTGAAGTTGCATTAAGGGCAAAGCTCTATCAAGCCGCCCTTCAAGTATCGCCCGAAAACCTTAAAATAGCTATTGAGTTATTAAAAACCCTATCTGTAAAGGATGGTGATACTAATGCTTGAAAAGAAGATATCCCTCGGCAGAGATAAGGACGGTAAACTAATCCGTAAATCCGTCCGTGGAAAGACTAAAGCCGAAATAGAAAAGAAAACATTTCAAGTACGGCAAGAATGGATGGAACAAAGCAATAACAAGCCGACCAATGATATTACTCTCGTTTCATTTGCCCGGCATTGGCTAAAGACTGAAAAACAACATGCCGCCATCAACACGAAAGCCATGTATGAGAATGTTATTGAAAAACACCTCGCAGCAGAATTGAGTGATCTGTATTTTTCGGAAATAACTCAAAGCGATCTGCAAAATATCATCAATCTGAACTTTGAGAAGTACGAAACATGCAATAAGATTAAACTGACTCTCCGTCAGCTTTACGAAGCCGCCCGTGATAACGAGATTGAAACGCATAAGTCTGTCAACATAAAGAAACTCTTAATGCCGAAAAAGGAAAAGAACGAAAAACGTGCCTTGACTAAAGAAGAAATCGCAGCGTTGACTGAAGCTAAACTCACAGATAAACAAAAGGCTTTTGTCAATCTGCTGTATTATAGTGGTATACGCCGTGAAGAAGCCCTCGCTCTTGACTACAAAGCCGTTGACTTAAAGAATAAAACACTAAAAATCAACCAAGCCCTAGTATTCGACAAAAACGCCCCTAGAATCGAGCGTACTAAAAATATATACAGTAACAGGGTTATACATATTCCCACGGCTTTATGTGCCGTTTTAAGCGATTATGGACGGGGCAAAAAAGGATTGATGTTCACAATGAATAACGGTGAACCCATGACGCAAAGCTCCTTCACTAAATTTTGGATGGGAATACAAAAGAGCCTGTCAGAAGTAACCCCTTCCGCGCAGGAATTAACACCGCATATATTCAGGCATAACTATGCCACCATGCTATATTATTCCGATATCAGCATAAAAGAAGCAGCAAGGATCATGGGGCATAGCAACACACAAATGATTATGCAGATTTATGCGCATTTGGATGCCGAAAAAGAAAACACGGCGGAAAAAATTGAAAAAGTGTTCGCCTGACACGGAAAGTGTATAAAATTTACCGGACATTTTTGAGACACCAATTTTCAAACTCGCTAAAATAGCCCGTTTCAGGTGTCGCACTCAAAAGACGCATGAAGCCCAGTAGTATCAATGGTTTCGAGCGTTTTTTGATTGAAAATTGCGACACTCATTTTGACACATTTTAACTCGTTTTGGCACAAAATTAAAAACCCCGTATCCATTGAAAATACAGGGTTTTAAAGGAATGAGCCACCCGGGACTCGAACCCGGGACAACTTGATTAAAAGTCAAAATCAAAAACCCGCAAAGCCTTGGTATTAGCGGATTTCGGAAAAATTATGCGACACTTTTGCGACACTAACTTTTTTGGTTTCATTTTATTTTCGGCATTTTTGTACCATTTTTCAAACCTCTCGCAAGGTGTTACTTCAAATGCCGCTTCTGCCGCTATTGATTCCGCCATAGCTAGAACTATATCTATATCTTCCATAAAGTTACACCTCAAATAAGGCGCACCCGATTAAGAGTGCGCCAAAACTTTACATAGCCAACATCTGTTTTACCCATGCCGCCTTTTCGATATACTCCCGGTGTTCGTGATTCCATCGGTCTAGCATTTCCTCCGGCGGGGTCATAACCGCTTTAAGCTGCTCGATTTCCGATATAGCCCTATCGTGAATATACCCGGCGTGTTTAAGTTCATCCGTTGCCATGTCCTTATACCTTGCCGCCCATTCTGCGTTACCTTTAGCCTTGTAGGTCAAGTATTCCTCGGCGTAGTCCTTTGCGGATTCCAATTCATCCTTGATTTGATCTGCTAAATGTTTTATCCGTGTCATAAGCGTTTACCTCGCCGCTGTAGTGGTTGACAGTTTATCAACTATGTACTGGCTCTGTGCGGTCTGTGATGCCGCAAGGTTAGCCATGTTAAGCTGATTCTGCAAGCTGACATTAGCGGCACGAAGATTCTCTATCTCCTGTTCGCACAGTTTATCAAGAATCTGCTGTGTCTGATTCTGAATAGCAAGCCTTGTAGCCGCTCCCTCTGCCTGTACTATGTTCTGTGTCTGAACGGTAGCCATACGATTGTCACAGCAACATTGTGCCAACTGCGCCTGCAAAGCGTTGAAATCCGTTGCTACGGCTGTCTGTGCCGCAAACGATCTTTCCATGCTTGCTGTATTAGCGTTAGCGATAGCCGCATTTACTCCGGCAAAACCACCGCAAAGAGCGGTCTGAATGTCACCGAAGCCGGAAGTGATACCGTTGCTTACGCCCTCGATACCAGCCCCGATAGCCTGATCTCTGAAACCGTTGTTGATTGTCTCGGTCTGATTCATCCACGGATATAAACCGTTGTTACCGCCCATGCCGCCAAAACCATTGCCGCCGATAAGGAAAATGAATAACAGTAAAATCCACATACCACCGTCCATACCGAAGCCGCCGCTATTGGCAGGCTCTACGGGCATGAACATTGAATTGCCTGTTCCATCAAGTGCCATAGTTTTATCCTCCTGTTAGAATTTGTTTTGTATATCAAGCCTTATGCGCCATCGGCTTAATAATCAATTTTGGTTTTTAAATGCCTATTTTGAGATAAATTCTCCAAATAAAAGCCAAAAGTGGTCAAAAATGGTTTTTTACTTCCCGAAGAATTGACTTCGCATCTGTTTAGCCTGATCTATTTGATTCTGATTTATCTGCCCGGAATTGAGCAAATGGTTAAGTATCTCCTGTGGGTTATTCATGTTCTGCGGCAGATTAAACCGCTGTGAAAGAATTGATAAGGGATTCTGTTTGAATTGATTTAACATTGACATTATCTGCATGGGATTCATGCTATCACCTCACTTTCTACGGCTATTTTAAGCAATAAAAAATACCCTAACTCACAAAGTTAAGGTATATAATCACGATATTTTCAGTTCAAAAACCGTAAGAAAACAATTAAATTTCCGTATCACCCATTACGGCTTTATCCCACATTTCAGTATCATTGTCGGTTATCGCCGCCGTAACAAAGGGCAGTTTTGATACAAGGGTCTTTCCGTCACCAAACTTAAACCTCGGCACATTTACCTCGTTATCTGTCCGATAGTCTGAATAAACATACCATTTGCAAGCTACAGATACTTTGTCCGGCAATTCAGCCCATTCCTTTACGGTATGCACTTCCGGGAAACACGGACACATTTCACAATTCATTTTTACGGTTATCTCGCCCATTGAAGCCATATTCACACCTCCCATTGCAGGACTTTCAATATCTTCGTCCTTACGCGCCGCATGATAATAGTTACCGTGGATTCCGACACATTCAACTTCATGGCAAGCTGAACATTGGAATAGTCTTGTGCTTTCAGGTCAAAACATTTGCGCTCCATCGGCGTGAAATTACATTGTTCTCGGAAATGTGTAAGTTCCGGTACGGTAAATTCTGATATTTTCATTCATTATTCCCGTCACCTTTCCCGCCCTGCTTCTTGTAATTATAGGACGATATACCTATAAGCGCACCTAAAAAGGCATTGAACGCTACAATAGTAGAACTAATCTGTTCACCGTAAGGGATTTCCCATATAGCGAATACCGCCCGAACAAAGATAGCCAATGCCGGAAGAAAGAAAACACAAAGCCACTTAATTGTATTGTACCAAGAATCTTTCAAAACCATACCCTACCCCTCACTTTCTATCATCCTCACGGTCTGCCCGTGCCTGTGCTTCTAAATCGTCTATACGGTCTACCATCCGTGAGATAGCCGCCGTGTTATTGTCAAGGGAGACTTGTAGAGACTTTATTTCCTCGGAGTGCAGCTTCATCATTTCACGGACTTGTGCGTTGAAGTCCTTGTTGTTGTCTAACATAGCTTTGTAAACCATGATGCAGGCTATTATAGGAAAGCCCACGCTGGATATAGCCGTAATGATCGTTGAGTAGTCCATGATTAACCCTCCCATATAAAGCCTAACTTCTCTGCCGTTTTCTTACCTACTATGCCATCTGCCGTAAGCCCGTTATCTAACTGAAATGCTTGTACGGCAATCTTTGTTTTCTTGCCAAACACTCCATCGGCTGTACCGGGCGTATAACCTGCAAGCTGTAATTGTTCCTGACACGCCTTCACATCCTCGCCCTTCATCAGATTGCTTTCACGGTAGTATAATTCACGCTCTAACACGGGTATATCCTCCACAAACCAGTCAGCGGGTAACCTGCCGCCCACTACCCACTTGCCAGCGGATAGCTTGCGCCGCACCACGCCATCGTCTCGGTCTCGACCCTTTGACTCGATAACCATGTTGTCACCCACGAATACGCCCACATGAGACGCTTTCTCGGTCTTGTTGAAGACCAAATCCCCAGCGACCAGCGATTTGAGCGACACGGGCTTTGACACGGACTGGAACATTGCCGCCGAATAGTCCTTTTTGCTGTCTATTGCGCCAATCTTGCGTAATACATAGACCGGCAAACCCGAACAATCGCACGCACGGCTTTTCGACATATCAAGACCGCTTTCATAACACTTTGCAATGAACCGCAAATCACGGGCTGTGTTCTTGTTGTGGGCTGAGTCGGGATATGCTAACTCCATAGCGTGAATCTGCCCGATGGTCAGTTTTTCGGTCTGCTCCCCGTTGCCGCAACCGACATAAACGCCATGATTCTTGTAGACTTCCTCCACGCCCTGCACAAATTCCTGTCTAGTTGCCATAATCTCTCCTAACAAATATCAATGTATCTTACATCTCGCTTTGTTCATCTAAGGAACATTCAGCCGTGGGAATGAATGTTATTGCTATATCCTTCAGCTGTTGCCCGTCTTCCTGCTTGTTGATAATGATATCTTCAACTACGCATAAACTGATGCCTAAATTATTTGGAATGAACTCTAACAGCTCGTTTCCAGCAATATCCTGTCTTAATTCTTCTATTCTTTCTTTTGTCATAATATCTCCTATTCGGGGTTTTTACCGTGGTTATCCCCGACCACTCATTGAATTATTAATCCTGTGTTGGATGGGTGATATGTTCATAGAATTCACCCAACACATTTAGGTTATCGTCTACCACACGCACCGTTGCATTTAATACATCAGGTGCATTAGCAAGGGTCTGACATAACCCGTGGAAATTGACCTTTACCGCATTGATGTCTGTAAGACCCTCTGCGGCTACTGTGAGACTACCGTTTACTGATTTAATTACTGAATACATTTATGTGTCCTCCTTTTTAATTTAATCCATACACTCTAAATTTATATGTAACATTTGTGAATCGGTCTGCGGTATTATTGTAATGTGCCCACCAATATGAAATACCTCCATACGCTTGGTCTAATATTACATATAAATATGTTTCACCTTGCCAATAATCGCTACCACCGCAAACATTAATCGGTGCATTTAAAACTCTTGATTCAATGGTCGGTATCATTACTTGTGTACCTCTGTAATTTTCCACTCCATCAATTACAATGTTTGCTTTACACAACAAATATTTATATTTCTTTAAAACATTTGATAAATCAGAAATTCCAACCACAGTTTCTCTTGTTGTACTTTCTGCAAGCAAATCAAACTTTTCTTCTGTAATTACAGTTAATTCACGGTTTGTCTTCGCGTAGGGAACATAGGTGTTGTCAGTGATGCGGGCATCTCGGAGCATGGGGTAAACTGTAATTCCTGTAGTATTAAATCCTCCAGCAATCCACAACGATACATAGTAAGGAGTTCCTGCTACTAAATCACATTCACACCCTTCACCATAATCAAACATCGTCACAGACTGACCTGCTTCTGCAACTGCTTGTATAAATAAAACAATGTATGTCCAAGCTGATTGCAGTCCTGCTGGAATACCACTTAATATATATTTGCCAGTTGCAGGTACAGTAAATGATGTATTTATAGATTGACCTGTAACACTTGATGATGTTCCGCTCAATACTATTCTTTTGTTGGAACGAACATTATATGTTATATCACTAACAGTGACAGTCTGTAATTGATTGTCTAGTAAATTCTTCGCCCCATACACATTCACCACCGCACTCATCTCATCATCGGTAGCGAAGTCAGCCGCCTTCTTGCCCGAATCAGTCAGGTTGCCTGATGAGTCGAGGGCGGCGAAGTCGCCGGAGGTGGGGGAGGATACTTTGTCGGCTTTACCACTCTTATTAGCCGCCGCAAGGGTGTTGATTGCGCCCAACGCTCCCTCTACCGTGGTTTGGGATGTTCCGTCTACCGTGATAGCCGTACTTAATGTAGCGGGCTGTGCCAAAGCATCCTTGATGTTATACTCACTATTGTTAGGTAATTTTACGCTAGTTATATCTGCCATTTCTTACCTCCTTTAAGTTATCTCGCTTATTTGAAGCTGTGTTCCCACAACTGCGATATTGAATGAATTTTCAAAGTCAGCCCCGAACACTAACTTTGTTCCGACAACGTTAACGCCGAAGGCTTCTAACAGGCTTGCTACAAGGTCGGATGCTTCTTCGGCATAATGTTTAGCGTTATTCTCATACTGTGCGTCTGTACTTGGTACCGCCGTTCCGTCCTTTGTACCTACCGCCCACGCTTCGGACTCTTTGCGTTGCTCATCAGACAATCCGCTGTAGTATTCGCTGTTATTCTCGTAGTACGGACTACCACTTTCTACCGCCGTTCCGTTTTGCTTTCCGACCGCATAGCCTTCTGACTTCAACGCACTAGCCGCCGCAGAATTGTTATAGCCTTGTATGGTCGACATTACTTCGGCGTTGAGCTTTGCATTAGTGATACTGCCATCTATCACGTTTGCCGTCACCTTGCCATCACTACCGACCGTGAAAGAGACTGTTGAGGAATTGACAAACTCGTACTGCGTTATCAACGCCGACATATCAATATACTTGACCGTGCCATCCTGCAACGTGATTATCAGACTTTCATAGTGTGCCGAAGTAGGATCATCGTCATAATCAAAATTTATGGCTATCTTCTCTAACAGCGTGTCTATGGTCTTTACGGTATTATTAAACAGCGTGAATGTGATAACGCCTGTATTCGGGTCAAGTGATACATCCTTGAAAGCCAATAACAAATCGCTCTGCAAGGCTTTTGTGGTATCAAGGCTGATAACCCTATCATCCAACGTATCAATGCACCCGTCCATGTAGTTGAGGTTGGTATCATTGATTGCCGGAACGGTATCGTTGACCCAATTTATATTACTGTGGCACTTGTTCATCTGCCTTCACCTCGCTTTCACGCTTCTTTGCGTCCTCATATGCCCGTAGGAGTTTGTTTTCTATGGACTGTATCACATAGATTTTGGCATCATACGGAAGAGGGGTATCATTCAAGAT
>Ga0310690_10005073_pt1 | contig 18162 bp, 5 predicted proteins | sample AusTroGonzalo_MG_2_FD_207661 | JGI IMG/M metagenome (GOLD analysis project Ga0310690, IMG submission 207661) | Bovine rumen microbial communities from tropical cattle in Woodstock, Queensland, Australia - Gonzalo_04 (v2) (version 2) | ecosystem: Host-associated > Mammals > Digestive system >...
CGATTGTGCCGAGCGCCCATGCGGCGATGCCAAAGAGTTTAAGAATGTTTTTCATGGTCGTATCGTATTATGTTTAACCTTCTGTCTGCTCTTCGGGGGCATCCCAGGTAATACCTGTTGCAGTCACCATCTGGCTGGCACTCGCGCCCACCACCATGTCGTATACATCCTCTTCGTTGTCCTCATATACGAGGTAAACAATGCCGTGATTCGTTGCGATAGCTGCCAGCACGTCGGCAAATGCCGCACTTGTGGGAGTAAATTCATTGTCTGCTACGGCACCAGCGACCATTGTTACAGCCGGGATTGTCGGCTTGTTACTCAGGTCGGCATAACTACCTGAAGTAGCCACGTCGGCCAGTGTCGGTTTGTTCTTGATAAATGATGATGCTGTAGAATCATCTTCTGTCCAGTCGGCCTGATGGGTCTCTGCCTGAGCCCCGATAAGCTTCTCCAAATCATCATGGATCGCTTTAAGCCAATATTGAGCGTCTTGCATATCTGTATTGTATTATATGTTCCGATACGAAATTGGGGACGAATATTCGTCCCCAAAGTCTATCTTTACCCACTTGTAAGGCTAAGCCTGGATAAATTCTGCAAGAGCCTCCTCAAATCCCACAAGCCAGGGATTGTCGTGCAGCAGTTGCAGCCACGACTTGAAGGTTATGGGCTGCTTTATCTCGACCTCCCTTTCGATAACTCCGTATTCATCGAGCCTTTCTTTTTGCAAATTCCTGTCAACGTCGCTATTCAGCACCGCATTTTTCATTTCCTCGACTTCTTCGCTCAGCGCCACGATCTGCTTGCGCAACTGGAAGCAACTGAGGGCATCGTCATAGGGGAGGTTGGCATAGTACAGATGTCCCAAACCTGCGGACATAAGGCCGTAAATGTTGTTGTTAGAGATTTTCATAGTTATACAAGATTGTGAGAGCTCAAATAATCGTAAATAGCGCCACAGGTCGGCACTTCCATATTGTTGCCATGATAAATGTCCGCCGAAGAGGTTGTATAGTTTATTCCGACAATCGAACCGAGAGAATACGTGCCCCATGCCGTACCAGTCCAGTAGATGTACGTATATCGATTATTTACAATACCCCCAATCTGGTTGCTACCCATCATCGGAGCAAGAAGGGAAGAGGGGGCCACGTTCTTCCATGCGGGAGTTCCTCCTGTCGGAGCATCATACATCACCACGTTTTTGTCCGCAGGACTGGTCAGAGTCACGGGAAGATAACCCGCAAGCTTGTCGGCCACTGCACTTGCCGTAGGAAGATCGCCGTTGCCGTGAATGATGTCTGTGGGATTACCCGCTATGTTCGCAAATGCAGCCTGCCCAAGCGTCATATTGTACCACCTGCTGTTAGTGCCGTCATAGCCGAGAACCTGATAGTTCTGTTCACTGTTAAGGGTAACGTCGTCCAGATCGCCCAGGTGATTGAGGTCTTTGATGCGCGACAACTCGTCATGTATCTGCGAGAAAAAGGTAGTGCGCTGCACTCCTGTGCCCGTAAAGAAGGCCGCTTCCAGTTCTTCCAGCACCCTGTCGCCAAGAGTCTTCACGGCGCTGACGCGCACATCGACGGTCTGTCCTCCCTGCTCTTCCTGCACCGTAGTGATGAGACCTGTGTCGAGGGTTTCGGCCACACCAGGAGCCTCTACGTTTGCGGTTACCGATATGGAATCCGAAGAAGATTTCGCCGTTGCAGTCGCCACCGTGCCGCCGGTCTTAACACCCGCCAGTCTCTTTATGGATTCTGCTATCGCCTTCAGATATTGTAATTCTGCGTTCATGGTGTTACGTTGTTAGTTGGTGTTGCCTTTATTTGTGTAAGATCGTCCACAATCACTTCCAGCGCACTCTTCTCCACATCCACTTGCTGCCCGCCCTGTTCCTCCTGGACGGTGATAGTAAATGCCTCATGCAGCTTATCCACAAGGTCGTCGGCCATAACATCGTAGACGCTTTTATCGACATCGACGGTCTCTCCTCCCTGCTCTTCCTGCACGGTCATAATAAGGGCTGTCCTTAGATTCTCGTCTATCTCTTCCGTCTCGACCGTGCCTTTCACATTTACGCTTGACCTTGTGCCAGACGAACTTCTGGAAGCCCCACCGATGCCGACAGATTCCAAATCCGCCAGTGCATCGGCAATCTCTTTAAGGTATTGAAGTGTAGATATTGCCATGACTATCTCAGTTTATTTGTCATCCTTGATTCATATTCTACGTCTATCCAAGTGATACGCTCCATAGCATTGAGTTTCGTCAGCAGCACCATACGGAACAACTTGTAGCTGCCACCATGCAGGGAAGAAAGCCTCTGCCAATGGATGTCGTCGAAGGAGCCGAGCAGCACATACTGAACGTCTGCACGGTTGTATTTGCCACGGATACGGATGCTGCTTATCGACTTGCGCACGTCGGGCTCCCCGAGGTCGAAGGGTCTTGTGGCAATGATGCCGTAGATAGGGTAGCGGGTATCTCCGCTTGTCGGCTGGTCATACAGTATGCTTGCATCATCCAGCACCGTAGAGAAGTCGAGGACAGTAGGAATATCATTGGGAGTCGCAGGACGATTATATGAAATCAGACATTCAGGATAACTGTTCAGGATGTTGCCATTTGTAACATTCGAAAGCATCTTGTGCCATGTCTGTGTCTCGAGACGATATTCGTACTGATATGACTTATCCTTATTGAAGAACAGCAGCCTTGCGCCATTGTGGTCGTATGCAGGCTTTGCATTTTCCATGAAGCCCATAAATGTCGGGACAGGTACAGGCGGTGTCGCAGTTGATTCCAGAAGATCAGCAGCGGCCAATAAATCATACCAAGCAGAGCCCGTCAGCAATTGCTTCGTCTCATTATCGAGAGTGTATGGCTTGCCGTTCATATTGGCTGATATCTCCGTCACCTGCCTACCTGAGAGCAGCATCACTCCCTTCTTTGTGGTGAACACTACCGCCTGCTCGATTCCCGTGATCGTACCAGGCAATGCCACATGACGCGACAGGTTCGGGTCTGCATTCTCTGCGGCAATAGTTCCTTCCGCCGTCGTCACAAGGACGCGGATGCCACCCTCAGTGAAGGCATAAAGCGGATACTCACCAAACTGCCCCTCTGCCAACGGAACGGATGTTGCTGCCGCCCCGATGAGTTTGTCCTTGAATGTCACGATGTTTTCAGCAGGGAAGAGGAAAGGGTTCTCAAACTCAGAAAGCAGCAATTTGTTATCCGAGCGCATAGTGCGAGATTCAGTAGTCGTACCGCCTCCCGTAGTCGCACTGTTCATCACCATATTTGACATCCCCAAGAAAGCATAGGAGCATTCCAACAGAGGGTGTTTTTCCATAGGTATAACTACATGATTATTCGACCCGCCAGAAGATACCCTGTATGTCAGTTCTACTTGAGTACAGCGCGTGTCAGGATAGCATATCCAAGCATAAGGGATACAGTCATAGTTTACCGTACCATATTCATTGCCAAACTTCTGAGTGTTGCCGCTAAAAAAGGCTGGCCTCAATGTTGTGGAATCATTCCTATAATGAGCCATTACATAGTTTTCTGAGCCATTCATAGGATTCACTATCTTGAACCTCAACTCATATTCGAAATCGGAATAATCGGGGTTTGTTGAGTGAGCTTTTGCCACTTGGCTGTTGAGGAACACATCACCCCTGGATAAAACCTCATCAGCACCGATGAGCATTAGCCTGTTGTTGAAGTTTTGTGCATCGGCAATCGGAATATACTGTATCGCATCACGGTAGCTATCGGGCAGTTGTTCTTGTGTATATAGATTGTCGCCACTGACATCTACCGAGGCCTCGATCTTCATCTCTCCGCCCTCCAATGCAGTCATATCCGTATTGTTACTCAGTTCTATTGATTTGACTTTATAAAACTGTCCTTTGGAAATAACTGCATTCTTGATTGTAGTGCTTCTTACTGCTGTGGACATACCGTCGAGCGTAATTGGAAAAAGATAAGAATAATCCACCATCACCATCGACTCCATATTGTAGTAAGCGGCTTCTACTGAAGGCGTGTATATCGGTTCTGATACAAAAAAGTCAATAGATTTAACAATGTCGCCCCAGCTTGACAAAGTATTACTGCCTTTCACGCGCACATCGAAGATATTGTTAAGTTTCACCTGCATATATCTGCCAGTATACTCGTCCGTTTCAACCAAATTGTCCAGCAGACTTATCGTTGCCCAATCAGAGGATTTGCCAGCACCACAAAGTATCGGAGTTGATGAGTTGATGTAAGTTCCATCATACAGTCGCAACGCATAACGCACAAAGAACGGGGCCACGAAATGACCGCCATTCCTCTGTTCCGCTACAGCCTGAGATATCGCCCCCCAAGCATTATCCATTGTTTCCAGCAGCTCAGTATGACATTCGTCACCCTCCACCTTAGCATCATTCCATCTGCTCCTATCGGCATGATCTCCACTTTCTGTCGTGACCGTGGCGGTACGGAGCGCACCCTCCGCAACCTCAACAAGGGAGTTGGTATATGTGTCTGCATCCGCTGCTTTACTCACGACCTCTACAACAGGACGAGGTATTGTGTTGCCGAGATAGGAATATTGTGTGCCCTTATACAAAAAATAGTACGGGTTCTTATCCGTAAAGATTATAAGGGTATTTCCTATGCTTGTTATATGCTTCACTGTCTCGCCATAAGGCACCAGCGTCGCTGAGCCCATATTGTGGTGCGAACTCGAAATGCTGCTACCGTATGCGTAAAAGCCGTAGTTTGACGTTGTTGTAGCCTTAGGTATTTGTCCTATATAGTTCGTCACTCCCAGCATCTTGTGAATATAGATGATGGGATACCTCGGCAGCGGATTTGTCACAGTCTGATCTCCATATATTTCGCTGTCCTGAGAAATATCCTGCGGTTTCAGCGTCGGAGCCGTCTCGTTGTATTCCAGATGCACGTTCAAACTTTCAGCACACCCTCCGTCGGCTACAGCCCTGTCCGACGGAGTGCGCGATATACCTCGTAGTTGGAGTTGCTTAATCATCGTTCCTTTTATTTTCGTTCATTGACTTTTTTCTTGAAGGTAGTCTTCTTGGCCTTCTCTCTCTTTTTCCTTGCCTCGTCGCTGTATGCCCAGCCCGTCAGAGGAGCCTCACGGTTAATCTTGTAGTCGGCATAGCGCTGAGCCATCTCCGCATAAGACATACGCCTTGCATTTCGGGCCGTCGTCCCCAGTTCGTCGATATAGAGTTCGTCAAGCTGCGACTGAGGCACCTGCATTACTCGCATAATGAGAAGCATTGCCTCTTTGGTCAGCCCCAGGTCTCCGTTGCAAGCGTCGGCGATAGCCACGACAGCATCGGTGAGTGTCTGAGGGTTCACGCCTATGCGAGCCTGGACAGCAAGGTTTATCACATCGTTCCAGCCAGCCACAGGGTCTGAGCTCATCTTAGAGTATGCGTTCTTTATGTCGGCGAAGAGAGGCAGCAACTGAGGATCGTAGTTCCAAAGGCTTTCACCCTTTGCCCACTTGTCAAGAGCATCACTCATCACGTTACCGCCAGAGAGACCTTCTATCGTTCCACCCAACAAAGCATGACGGGCAGCGTCTGCAAGCATCTCTTTCTTCTTGTCGTCATCGTCGCCGACGAGCAGATAAGCCAAGCTGCTTCCGAGGTTCCAAGCGAACTCTACGAGGAAGCCGAAGGTTGCAAGTCTTATGAGGTCTCTTCTTGTTGACCTGTCGTACCTGCGCTCCGCTGCGGCAGCGGCCTGATCTTCGCTGAGACCGTCGCGCATAAGCTGCTTCTTCATAAAGGAGATAGACTCTTCCTTGTATCCGGGTTTCAGGTGCTTGCCCAAGTTGCGGATAGCATCGTGTACCTGCCTTTGGAAGCCCATAGAGGCATTGCGGAAGACAGTAATCATAGTAGTGAACACCGTGCGGTCAAGCTGTACGGGCGATACGAAAGGATTTTCCGTAGACTGCTGTGTCTCGTTGATAAGGACTGTAGCATCACGCTTTGCCTTCTTGTCGGCCTCCTCATCAGAGAAGCCTTCCTTCTTATACTGTGCATACTTTGTATCGTAGATGCTCTTGGCTCCGATAGCGACGGTAGCAGCATCCACAAAGGCATTGGGAAGCATTCCAGTCTTCGACAGTTTGTTGTACCACTGCTTGCGGTAGAAGTTCCAATCCATATCGGTAGTCATAAGCCTTGTATCACCGGCGATACGCGACTTCCAGCGTTTCTCGAACAGCGGCAGGTTCTCCATTGCCCAATCCCATGAAGCCTTCGGTGTAGCCATGCTCTTGACAAGATTGGCCATATTGGCATCGGCCACGAAAGCAGGCATTGACAGCAACTGCTTGAGTGCCGTATAAACCCTGAAGGTAATCTTGGCAGAAGTTACACCCTTCGCCACATTCACGGCAGCAGTGTCGAGTTGGTTTCGTTTCACTGTCGGATGATAGGCATTGCCAGCGATTCTCGCCACATCTTTGAAGTTGTTCCACAGTGCAGTGCCTGAGCCATAGACAGAAGCCATATTCTGAACCTGATTGCGGAAGCGTTTGTATGAGAGCAGCGCATTGAGGTCTTTGTTGAACTCTGCGAATGCGGCCCACCTTTCCATCTGGTCGATATGGTCAAGCACCACGTTGAAGGCATCTGCATTGAGCAGGTCGAGGGCCTTGCTGTTGCGGCGACGCTTGATGATGCTGCCAGTGGTAGTAGAAGGCAGAGACTCGTAGTCATCACTCAGGCCGATGTCCTCGTTCCTGTTCAGGTCTCGCTTGTTGATGACCAGCGGGAAGTAATCCTCTATCGCGGCCATAGAAGCACCAAAGATACGCTCATGTACTGCGTTATACTTATTCCTCAAGTCGACGAGGAACTCGTTCTGTAGCCAATCTGCAAGCTCGAGGAAGCGGTCATCCATCTGTCGGGTTATCGCTGCCACATGAGAGTCGTCGATACCCATACGGCGCAGTTTCATACGACCGTCGGCCATCTTGTTCACCATATAGATATAGAGCAACTGGCCCTGTGTGAGTTCATGGTCTACCATCTTGCCATCGTCCCACCAGCTTACCTTCACCTTCGGATGCTCCTTGTCAATCTCCTTGCGGAAGAGGTCGCTCCATTTCATATCCTCGCCGAACACCTCGCTGACTTTCTTGTCCAGTTTCTCCCTTGCCTCGGCCACGCCCTTGTATTCGTTCTCAGCGGCCTGCTGCCATGCGCCCATGAACTTGTTCCAGAGATATCCTTCACCGCTGATGCTCTTCTCGCCGAAGAGACGGAGCATCTGGTCGAAGGTGCCAAGGGGTGCTGTGAAGAAACTTACCAGGGGAGAGTTGGCCAGTTTGTCGACGAACTCAGGACGTTTGTCCTTGCTTGCTGACTTACCCTGCATGTCGCTGTTGGCAAGGTGCTGAATCTCACGGATGCGGGCTTTCTCATTCTCGAGGAATGCCGACCTGTCCTCAGCGCTCTGTGAAAGGATTGCAGACATCTTTGAACGGAAGTCGCGGTATGCTTCCACCTGGTCTATATGGTTGGCCCTGATAGCATCATTTGTCGCCTCGACGGCCTCATCATAACTCTTCTTCGACAGGTTGCCGTCCTTCAGTGCCGCATCGAGGTCTTTCAGCTCTTCCTTCAGTGACTTCTCATCATCGAGCAATGACTTGACATTCTCCTTGTATTCTATTGCAAGAGTGAGACCTGCATCTTCAGCTTCGGCCTCTGCGCGTACAGCATCATCCTTGCTTGTCAGTCGTTGCTGCACCCTCGCCTTCATGCCGTAGAGAGTATTCTGGTCATCACCGTCATCCACACTGCCGATTTCATAGTCGAGACCAGCCCTGAAAGCCTTGAGCATCTTCTGCCCCTGGACATCCAGTTCACCCTGCACCTCAACGCCCGTAGCGTTTGTCTTGGTGCCGGTCTTCTTTATCATATTGTCGTATGCGGCCTTCTCTTTCTTCAGGAGGTTCTCGATAACAACCTCTACGATCGTGTCGGCATTGCGCTTCACAACCCTCGGAGAACGGCCTACGGAAGTGCGGACAAGACCCAGCAGCCTTGCGATCTCGCGGCGGCTCATCTCATTTATCGACTGGTCTTTGAGAATCTGCTTGGCAAGGTTGGCCACGGCCTCGACGGTCTTCTTGTCATACTCTTTCTGAAGCCTCATAGCCCTTGTTGCTGTTAACAGGTCTTTGAGGTCTTTCTTTCCTTCATTGAGAGCCTTAACAGCCTCATCTACGGTTGCCTCAGCGGCATCGTCCGCAGCATTGAGGTTATCCTTCAACTCATCTTTGCTGAATCTCAACGGTTCGGCATACTGTCCGATCTTGTTGCGGCTGCGCATTGTGATGTCTTCTGCAAGGCCGAAGATATCGCTCTCATCCTGCTTGCGTTCACCTCTCCAAAGGATATATCTTGCAGCCCCGGGAGTGAGAACCTCGCCAGCATAGTAGTCAAGCATCTTCGCTGCTGAGCGCAGAAGGCCGGTGTTATCTTCAGCATATCCCTTCCTTGCCGCTGCTGACAGTGCCGATTCTGTAGCCTTGCGGATATTCAGACCGTTGCCCATAGCATCGTCGACGATTTCCTTACGCATCTCCTGCGGCAAAGCCCTGTATATGTCGCGGTAGTATTCACCCACATTCTCTTGTCCTATTACAGCGCCGATACCTCCCTCGCGAGCTTTCTCGACGGCCCTGTCGCTCTTGCTGAACATCAGCTGGCCTTCCATGACAGATGCCTTCATCTCGGGAGTAACCTTCACGGAGTGCATAGTCTCAGAGCCATTCTCACCGACAGGCAGTGTGATGTCCTCAGTCTTTACGCCCCACTTCTTGCCGTATTTATCCATGAAGCGGGGAAGAATCTGGTCGTAGAAGCCTCTCATGCCTTCTCCACCAACTCGAAGTCCTTCGCCTTCTATGGTTTCATCAGCATTGGCATTCATTATCTTATCGGCCAAACCTTTGCCTAAGACTTCTGATAATCTCTTGCCCTTGACATTCTCATAGAAAGGCCCATCTTGGTCGGTAATCACGCCATTTGCATCAACATCAAATGAGAAGTGCTGTCCACCCTCTGCCTCGATTTCAAGCGCCCGTGTGCCATCATCTCTAATAGCAAAGATGTGTATACTATCTATCACGCCTCCAATATTATACCTCTCAGCCTGCTGGTCTCCAGTAGTCCAAGCGATAGCATCATAGCCCTCCTCTGCTGCAAGACGGAGCATGCGTTTCATTGCAAGCTCGTACCAGTTGCCTTCAAAGGGGGCGGCGGGAATTCCATTACGATTAGATAGGATATTGAGTTGCTCTATAATTTTCTTTTCGCTTGGCAGAGCAGATGTCTCCCAGCCATTTGCCAACTCACCATAGAACCATCCATCACCGGTTTTGTTTATTGTTCCAATATTCGCTCCGTCTACTGAGAGAATTGGCGCAGAAAGTACCTTTCGTCCACTCTCAAGTGTCCGTTTTTCATACTCACCGATCTTTGCTCCAACAAAAAGGTCTCGTTTCACATAGCCTCCTTCTTCACGATCTTCTTTTGTGACCTTGTCTTTCCAGCCATCACCGTATTTGTCCTTCATCCGCTTGACGAAGGCATCCCTTGCATCCTGATGTCTCTTGCTCTGTATCTCGTCGATGAAGAGGACGCGCTTGCCTCTTTCATAAACCGGCTCAAAGTCTTCAGCCTTAATATCCTCAAGCGCTGCAAGAGTTTGAGCGCGGCGGACTCTATCCTCATCACTTCCTTCATAATAGTTATCCCGAAGGCTATTTTCATACATTGACTTGGCCGAGCCGAACTGGTTTTCCTTCCTCTCGTTCCGCATTACACTCTCATTGTCATTCCAGTTGAGCAGTATACCGTCTATCGCTCTCTTATGAGGTTCATCTGCCGGTTCTGCGCCGACATATTTAACCACTATAGGGGCCTCGCCCTTCCCTCTCTCGGTCATGGTGTCCCCGAATCGAATCCACGCCACGGCCCTGCCTTCTCCGGCGTCACCGAAGTGGATCTTGTCGTTCTCATTCCACGGCTCGATGGTCGGGACTGTCAATGCTATCTCGCGCTTGTTTTCAAGGCCGTCGGTAGTGTAATCGAGACGAGTCGGATTAATTCTGCCCGTTACCGTATCGGCTTTCCTTACTATTTCCTTTCCAAAGTCGAGAAGTTTATCATAGTCCTCATCACTAATCTGCTCACCCGGGTTTAAGGGGTCGTATTCATCCAGAGCTATCTTATCTTCGTGGAAGTTATTATATAACTCCACAGCAGCCTCTATATCACTAACTCCGCCGAGATATACTTCATTGCGCATCTCGTCTTCGTCGAAGTAATATGCTCTTGAGTATCCAGGATATGCCTCTTCGAGTGCAGATTCGTCCTCATTTTCACTATAACGCGACTCTTCAATCTGAATCTTATTCTCGTTGATGTAGTCCAGGATGTCCTGCTTAGTGAGCGTCTTTGCATCCTGCTCCTTCAGCCAGTCGCTGAGACCTATCCACTTGTCCTCGCCGGCCTTCAAACCGCCATTCTTCTCAATCATCTTGAGCCACTGTTCAGGTGTAGCCTTCGCCATAGGAATAGCCTCTACGGCAAACTCAGCATTGGAGATGAAGATATCCTGATTAGCATTGGCCTTCGAGAACATCAGATTACCCTCGGGTTTGTAGCCCTCGTCAAAGTATCTATTGATGTCGTTCAGCACTCTTTCGGCTCTTGCTCCTTCGTACTCTGCATAGTGGTCGCTGGTGTCACTTCCGAAGTCTACCCATACGTCACCGCCATTGCGGCTTACAAGTCTTCGCAGCAGTGCCGCCTGTTCGGGAGTGGGTTTCTGCGACAGGTTGATGGCGGCACCTGAACCATCATGGATGCGGATGGCTCCCCTGCTTATGAAGTCAGCCATTGATGTCTCAATGCCTGAAGGGGTGTCCATGTCGCGCTCATAGTTCATATCTGCTATGTCGCGGTGGTCTACGGTACGCCTACCGGCAAGGAAACTGGTGTTAGTCCCGGGCTCCATCAAATGCCTGCCGCTAAAGTCGAGCATGGTGCCGTCGGGGAGGATATATCCGGCCTCACGAATGTCGCGCGTAGTGCCGAAGCGTTCTTTCGCGGCATCGAAGAGTCTCTGACTTTCCTCATTCTGCTCGGTCTTGCTAAACCTGATGTCGTCGTTCTCCTTATTGAACCTCTGTGACAGCGGAATAACATTGCCGTTGTTATCATAGGTAATGGGTTCTGCCGACTTAATTTGTTGGGGATATAGGGCCACCCACGAATATTTTCCAGCATCCTCGACGATATTCATATATCTAACGCCATCATAACCGCCCATCTCGAGGAGTCGCCTCAGCCCTGAATACAACATCTCGTCGCTGTTATATGTGTCCTTACGGTCGCCGTCAAACCATTCGATGAATGACTCATTTGACTCTGCCATAGGATATTTCTGCACAATCTCGGCCTTAATCTTAAGCGCCTCTTCGGTGCCTATTTTCTCGGCAAGTTCCGCCACTGCTTTGGCATATACCTGATCTTCGGAAGACCAGAAGTCTTCCATCGCCGGCTTCCACGGCTTAGTTATATTCAGATAGACCTTATAGGTATTCTCACCCTTATAATCAAATTCCCTTGCTGCTCTTTCTGTCCCGAAGTGAGCGCCAAGATTCTCGTTATTCGGATTGGTGTTGAAAACAGTAAAACCATAGTCCTTTTCGCTTGTGCCATGATATTGAGGCTCAAGATTGCCTTGTTTATCGCGCACAACGCTGTTCGGCATCGCCCTTTCTGCCGCCTCGTCCACCATTCTCTGTGCCGTCTCCATGTCGCCAGCTTTGACGGCTTCCATGTAATCAGCATCCTGTTCGGAAGTGACGGATGAACGGGAGAACAAAAGGTTGGATGTATCTGTTATTCCAACTTGTTTTTGGTCTTCTCCTTGCGATTTGTAAATTAATTCTTTAAATTTGTATTCAGATTTAAGACCAGAAGCAATGGGGCCTCCGTCGTTTGGCGCACTAAGTCCGGAATGCTTCTGGTTTTTCTCTTTATGGAGATTAACATCATACAAAGACAAGTCGTCAAGAACCAATCCTTTCTGTTTAAGCTCTTTCACAACCATCCGAGCAGAATATTGTGTCCCATTGATATTGACAGGTGCATAATATGAACTAACTGCATTGGTTGTTTTTAGTTCATCTGATGCAACAGGCAAGTCTGCTGCCTTGCGTGCTACTGCTACAACCCTTTTAATTCCAGCAAAAATGGAATAGACATCCTTTTCATCGTGCAACCCTGAGTGAGTAACGGTATTTCTACTGACTCTCATATCAACATTCTGCTCGTCATTGTGACACATTATTCCACCTTTGGGAATATACGAATACGCCTCTTGCCTCGTTTGTGGCAATGGTCGACCTTGTTTATCTTTTAGGACAATGTTCGGGATGCTTAACTCTCCCCGTTTGGTTTTTTCATATTTCTCCCGATCTTCCTCACTCACTGTGCCAGCAGCCTTGTCCGAGAACTGCACGCCTCGCTTGACCAGCTCCTCGCGCAGTGACGGCGTAAACACATTCCACGGGAACGGCTGTGTCTCTACCCCCTTGAAAGCCTCCACAATCTTGTCAGCCACCTCACTGTCAGGAACGACACGAACAGGTTTATCATAGCGTGAGAGTATCACTTCTCGTTTACTACCCTCTGGCAACTGCCCTGCTACAGGGCCTGAGTGCCATGACAACTTGCCGACAGCATCCTTGGCCTTTTGTGCCTTGTATCCGCTGGTAAGTTCACTCTCCGGCACTTCTACCTCTACGGTGACAAGCTCGGGACGCTTGTGCGCTGCCGTAAACTGGTCGTTGAGGGGTATTAAGCTGGTGTGTATATAGGGGTTGTATGCCGCATCCACGGTGCTTCCGTCGGGTTTCTTGAGGCGGAACACCCACTTGCCGTCTTTTTCGATAGCCTTTTCGGGATGCTCATCAGCCTGCTCCCATTCTCCAATCTCTGTAGGCTGGCGCAGAGTCCAGCGGCCCTTCTCGTCGCGCATCTGAGTGGCCATAGGAGAGTACAGTTTGCCGTCGATGAGGGCCATAGCCCTGTATGCTTTAACGGTTTTTTCATTGTTCAGACGTTCCAGCAGTTTCGGGTCAGTAACTTTACTGAAACGAAGGCTTTCGGCAAGCACTTCGCCCTTGGTTGTACCTGTCTCATCATTCAGCGTACCTTCGGCCATTGATCTTGTATAGTTACCATCAACGCGAACAACATCCGTGAGTTCGACCTTATCGACAGCAGCATTGCGCAGGGCTGATTTCAGGGCTGTAATGTTACGCTCCTTATACTCAAAGTCGCCAAAAAGAATAACGTTTGCTGCGGCACTATGTATTGCGGCCTGAGTTATCTGCTCTGCAAGCATCTTGGCATTTCTCATATCTATGACGCTCTCGTTCAGCACGAGGTTACCCACAACACGGTTTGAGAGATTAAGAAGCAACGCGCCGACTTTGCTACCCCGTCCGAGACGGTGCGCAGAAATGTATGCCGCAACATTCTTGGGGCCAGTAATAGCGCCTTCCTGCATGGCTGACCTATAATTCTCGTCAAATATAAGTTTGTCGAACCGCTGCACTTCAAGCGGCACAAATCCTTCATTATCCTTGTTGCGTGTATCAATGAGTGTCATCATATCTTCATCGAACACACCATATTCTCCAGATAAGGTATCAATAATAATACCCTGTACGGGAACTTTGCCAGCAGCCGCCTTAAGGCTTGCAAGCATCTTCGCATCCGCACTCGAAGCCTCGACCCTTCCTGAAGGATGATTGTGTACCATGTATACCTTGTCGGGAGCGAAGTCTTTCAGGCCAGCGACAAAAGCCGTCTCATCCAACTGAACACTATATGTATTGCCGATTCCCAAGTGCAGAATCGTCGGCACGCCATCCTTGACGTATACGATAAATGAGTTTTCAACGGCTGCATCCTCAAGTTCCTTGAATATATATGCAACATCACCTGCATCCTCGATTTTCTCCTTACCCATAAATGAAAAGGCCCCCGTCTTGCGGTATGTCCTTTCCACCACTGACTTGTATTCGGCATCGGTAGGAAGCCAGCCCTGTGACTCATAGTTCACCTTGTCGCCATTTTCCGTCGTCAGTGAAGACTTCGAGAATCTCAGGTGGTCGACAATCTTGAGGTCTTTGTCGTCGTAGATAACCACGTTCGGCTCATCTTCCAACTCTTCGCCGTTCACGCCATGAGCAGGATGTTCCATACCCACAATGCCTATGCTTCGCAGTATTTTCGAATTGCGCTCCGCACCAGGGTCTTCGTCCGTCTCGTAGTCACGCAGATTGCCGAGGAAGTAATCCATGCCGCCAAGAACGTGTCTTCCATAAGTTCCATAACCGAGAGATGAGAGCAGTTCTTGGTCGAGCATATCGCCATAAGCCTCTTTATCCTCTTCGGACATATTTTCTTTCACAGCCTCAATAATCCTGCGACTCTGCTCTTCGGTGATAGGCTCATTCCAATGAAGATAGTTATATCCGTTGTCGTCAGGAATCTCGACGGTATAGAGATGACGCTTCATCTCCTCCTTGCGCTGCTCCATCAGTTTGATGTCGTCTTCAAGGCTCTTCCTTTCCTCGTCCGTCTTTGCTTTCGCAAGGGCACGCTCGTCCTGTGCAATCTGGTTGTCAATCGAGCGCACAGCCCTTTCATACTGTTCGTCACTGCCGCCAATCTCTCTTGCATAGGCCAGTCCTACATCTTTATTATATGCTACATAAGTGCCCCAGCCGTAAGCCTGATTACCTTCGCCTTCTCCCATGTGAGAGCTGTCGAAAGCTTCGAAGTCAGCACCAGTTCCGTGATATGTCTTTGAGAACAACATGGTCTTGCCCGTCGTCTCGTCAACTTTCTCTTGGATTGTGTTAAACAGGTTGTCGAAGGCTGCTGTGGCGGTCTTCATCTCTTCGCCGGCAGGGTAGGGATTGTGTCCCCAAGCCTTTTGATACAGCGGCCCCTTCAGGTATGTAAGATAGTCCGAACTCTTGCCCTCCTCCTTCATGCGGTTAGCAAGCACTGCCTCAAGGGCACGGGCGAACATCTCGCGTTCCGTTGTCCAGTAAGCGCCAGCGCGGCCACGATCGAACCACTTGCTTTCCTCCATAAAGTCTGTGTCGACGGTCACTGTCTCGGTCTTGCCTTCCTTAGCATCATTGAGCCTTTCAAGTTCGGTCTGCAGTCTCGGTGTGAAGTAGAACAGATTATGCAGAGGGCCGAATTTGCCAGACCGGTTCGGCATAACATCTTTGACAAGTTCGTACAGTTTTGTAGCCACCTCTCCGCTGGCCCTGAAACCGTTCTTCGACATATCATACTGCCAGTCGAAAGTCTTGTCTTCAGGAAGCATTGCGGCAAGCCTGTCGAACTCGGCAAGCTGCTCTTCGGTAGGTTTGTATACCACCTCTTCGCGCTGTTTTGTCTTCCTGTTGTACTTGTATGTCCTAAGACCCAACTTGTATTCGAGCTTCACCTGATCCAGATAGTATTCGAAGCTCTTCCTCTGCTTGTCAACAAGCTCCTGAGCCTTGTCAAGTTCTATCTGGCGGGTTACGGTCTTCCTTGTGAGGGTCTTCATCAGCTGATTGAAAGCATCAATAACCTCCTTGCGGGCACCACGTCTGAACGACTGTCCCTCTGAAAGATATACTCTGTTGTTCGTGCTTTCCTTCTCGTCCCTGATTCTCTCTCTCTTGGCATCCATGAGGCCGAAGTAGTTATCCAGTGCGTGTCCCCATTCGTGTGCGAGAGAGCCTGCGCCGTACATCTTTGTAAGGTTGATGACGGCTCTTGTCGCCTCATAGTGTGCAGCAGCATTCGAGCCTCCCTGGCCACGGGCTCCGAAGGCTATTGACAGTTCGCCGTTCAGTGACAGCGCCCTCGGGCTGAGCCCCAGCAGTTGTGCCAAGTCCATGAGAGCATCGTAGGCATAGTTCAGAAACTGCTGACGCTCGTCTGCGTTAAGCCAGTTGCCGAACTCGCCGCCACGGAAGCCGAAGGTCTTCTGGAAGTCGTCGGGTGTTACGTTCTCACCCTTGCGGTAGTCGGGCATATTGTTCCTCGTCAGATGATCCAGTGCCGGGAGCTCGTAGTTCTCGCGCTTACGGTTGAGCATATCGGTGCAGCCTTCAGGGCTGGCGAGATATGCCACAGCCTCCTCGCGTGTGTTGAACTTGGCATATTCCACAGCCTTGCCGTTGGATGCCCTGCGGAAGATTACAAAGCCTCCGTCTTGCTGTCTGATAGTATAACCCTGGTCTTTCGCCTCGAATACGGGCAGTGTAGCCTCATATTGTTCTTGTGACGTGAAGACGATAGGTTGACGGTCTTCGCCGGTGATATAGCGCCTTCTCGGCATACTATAGCGGCTCTTGCTCGGTATCTCATAGAAGGCTATGAAGGGCTTGCTGAAGTCCGTACCTTTTGTTATATCCTCTGCCGTAGGAACAAATCCGTTTGTCCTGATACCCCTGCGCCTTGCCTCCTCCATCACCTCTTCTGATAAGGGCTCGACGTTGAGGGTCTGATATTTCTTCATCCATGCAGGACGACCGTCCTTTTCACCCCTCTTTCCTGTCGGCAAGGCAGTATCCTTGCGGGCCATGCCAATCTTCTCGCCGAAGTCATCATACTTCTCCTGAGACTGAGAGATAGGAACCTGGGGATTCTCCTGCGCCTCTGCGGTAGCCATAGCCTTGCTCTCGCCGCCGAAGAGACCTCCGATAGCATCCGCTGTCCTTTCGTCTGCGGCCTTTGCCTCTTCAGCCTGCCTTGCTGCGGTATGGAACTTCTGCAATGACTGGCGCAGCTCATCGTGGAACCAGGTGCTGTCTGCGAAGACATCGGCACCCACCATATCATTGATGAGGTTCTTGATGAACTCTACGATCTTATCCCAAGTGTCGGCATCTACCAGCTTGGCCACGGCCTCGTCGTTCTCTGCCACATGGGCCACGAACTCGTCAGCAGCCATCCTCTGGCGCTGTTCTTTCGTCAGGTCAGGCACGTTGGCATAATAGTCGAGATAATCCCTGCGTGCCTCCTCGTTCATAAGATTGTCCCATACATGGTCGAGGAACTCGTTGTATCTCTTTTCTTCCATAAGGCCGCGAAGACCCTTGTGGGCCAGCACCTCGTGGATAATCTTACGGTCAAGCATCTTGACATCCTTGATGCCAGGAAGGTAGATATATGCCTTGTCCTGCTTTGGGCTGTACCAGCCCTCCACAGAGCCACTGCGTGCAATCTCTTGCAGCGCCTGAGACCTTGTGCTTTCGTCCTCTATGGCTGCAACGTCGTCGATGCTCTCCAGCACCTCGAAGACATCGCCCACATGTTCTTTCCACTTGGCTATTCTGTCTTGCAGAGACCTCAGCCTCTGTTCCTCGGCCTTCTTTGCCTTATATTCTTCATCCACCTGCTCGGGAGCCTTGCCCTCGACGAAACCTATCACGTTCTTCTGTGCTTCCGTCAAGTCTTGGAATCGTCCCATTTCAACCTGCAGGTTGCGGATATTTGCATCTGCCGAACCTATACGGTTTCTCAATCCTCCTACATAGAAGTCACCTTCCTCGGCAAGAGCCTGAGCTTTATCGCCCAATGCGTCCAGTTCAGCTTGTGCTGCGGCTTTGTCTTGCTCGTACCATGCGATAGCCTGCTCCAGTCCTTCTTTGCTTGCATCCCAACGGTTCGTCAATGTCTTGAAGGCTGCATCGTATGCCTTGACGGCAGACATACCGTTTACTGCCGGCATTGTCTTGTCAAGTTCCTTAAGTCTCTTGGCGCATTCTTTTGCAATGAAGTCCTGAGTCTTATATTCGGGTGTTTCTTTCTTTGAAGCCTTACGCCGCCTCTTTGCCTGATTTTCCGTACCTCTGAGCAGTGCGATACTGTTAGACGAGCCGATATAATCAGACATTGCCTTCTCGGCCTTTGCTATCTTCTTCGCATTGCCACTCTCGTATGCCTTGCGAAGATTGTCGGGATGATAGGGGCTGACTTTTCTTGTTGCCTCTGCTGGCTG
>Ga0310690_10005074_pt1 | contig 18161 bp, 14 predicted proteins | sample AusTroGonzalo_MG_2_FD_207661 | JGI IMG/M metagenome (GOLD analysis project Ga0310690, IMG submission 207661) | Bovine rumen microbial communities from tropical cattle in Woodstock, Queensland, Australia - Gonzalo_04 (v2) (version 2) | ecosystem: Host-associated > Mammals > Digestive system >...
ACACATAGCCGAGGAACGTCATCAGCACGGTGAAGATGATGGCGGTCCTGGTTCCCTTCAGCCGTTTCCGGACGAAGGCCAGGATGCTCTTCCGTTTTCCGCCGGGCACGAAATTCTCCCCGGGGGCAAACATCAGGCAGACGCCGGTGAAGGAATTGTCAAACTCCTCCATCGTCACCTTGATCCGGCCCCGGGCCGGATCGTTCAGCACGGCATAGTTTCCGGTAAACCCGTCCAGCACCACGAAGTGGTTGAAGTTCCAATGGATGATGCATGGAAACGTGCCCTGGGTCTTCAGGATATCCGGCTCGCACCGGAAGCCTTTGACCTCCATGCCGTAATTCTTGCCGGTCAGCATGATGTTCCGGGCGTTGCTGCCGTCCCGGGACACGCCGCAGTCGTACCGCACCTGCTCCAGCGGAATCCACTTGTCATAGTAGGCCATGATCATGGCCAGGCTGGCGGCGCCGCATTCCAGCGCCTCCATCTGCAGGATCACCGGCACCCGGGCGACTTTGCGGGAGACCGGCGACTTCACTTTCTTTTTCTTCATGCGTTCCGGCCCTCTCAGTTAAACAGCAGGCTCATCAGCTGGGTGGATTTATAGCTGATACTGACTGGATAATTCCCGTCCGGCAGGGTCACGATCGCAACGGCGACGACCGCGCCGTCGTCCTTTGTCTGGATATAATCGATCGTATCCGTCAGCTCGCCCACGTCGACTTCCATGCCCTCTTTCACGATTTTACGGGCTTCTTCTGTCTCCAGCGGGATCGTCAGAACGCCCTGCTTCACGGAGCCTGTGGCGTTCACCTTGCTGGCGATCGCCGTCTGGGAGCTCCACCAGAACGCTGCACCCAGCAGCAGGATCACTGCCGCGAGCAGAATCCATACAGCGGGCGTCGTGACCTTCAGGTACTGGTCCAGCTGGTCCGGGGACTGAATTTTTTCCAGGCTTGATTCCCTGTATATTCCTTGCTGCTGCTCCATGGCGGCCTCCTGAACATTTTATTCCGTATATATCAGTTTACCATGTTTCCGGAATCCGATCAATGATTTTGTAATAAATTTGTAAGAAATTGCTGTTCAAAAAAAGTTCTCCCTCTTCCGGAGAAGAGGGAGAACGGAATAACCGATGAAAATTACTTGTTGTCTTCGGTGATGGCCTTCGCCGCGGTCCGGCCGGAGACGAAGATTTCCACGATCGCGTTGCCGCCCAGGCGGTTGCCGCCGTGGATACCGCCGGTCACTTCACCCGCCGCGTACAGGCCGGGGATGATGTTGCCGCTTTCGTCCAGCACATGGCGGTTCACGTCGACGACCACGCCGCCCATGGTGTGGTGGGTGGAGGGCGCCATCAGGCGGATGGTCAGCAGGGTGTTGTCCAGGTCATAGCTGTCCACCTTGTAGGTGCCGTCTTCGTTCATTTCCACGTTACCGACGGTCCGGCTGGCGATGGCCTTGCCGACATCGGGATATTCGCCCTGGCCCATCACGGCCATATCATAGGCGCGGATGGTCTCGATGACGGTGTTGGGATCCGCCTTGATGCCGAGCTTCTCGAACAGCTCCGGCAGTTCGGCGATGGTCCGGCGGTAGTACCGGCCTTCGTAGTCGCCGTCAGCCAGCTGCATGGGAGCGGGCATCATCTGGGCCGCGTTGTAGAACTCAAGGAACACGCCCTTGGTGCCGTTGACTTCGATGCCGTTGCGGAATTCCGCCAGGGACAGCACGTCACGCTCGGAACCTTCGTCCACGAAGCGGTGGCCGGTCTCGGGGTTGATCCAGCAGGCATAGTTGCCGCCGCCGAAGGCCAGGTTGCCGTTGTCCACCCAGGAGATGGGCATCAGCTGGGTGAAGCCCAGGCCGGTGGTCGCCGCGCCGGCAGCCTTCGCCATCCGGACGCCGTCACCCTGCAGGGAGGAACGGTTGGTGGTCTTGGTCGCGGTGGAGAGGTATTCGGTGGACCAGTAGACGTTGTTCTCCAGGACCATGTCGATGTTGGCGGCGTATCCGCCGGTCGCCAGCACGACGCCCTTTTCAGCCTTCACGGTCACAGGCGTTCCATCATAGTAGGTGCCCTTCACGCCCGTCACCTTGCCGTCCTCGACGATCAGGTCGGTCACGGTGGTGCGGATCATGATGTTGTTCTTCTCGTTGGCCTTGTAGATGGTGGACATGGGAGCGGCGAAGTAGCTGCCCCAGCGGCCCATCTCCGGCTCGCCGTCGCCGTCCAGGTCGATGGTGGAGCCGATGAACTCGTTTTCACGATACCACAGCGCGCCGATCAGGGTGGGCTGGGTGTTCTCGATGAAGGTGGCGCCCTGGTCTTCCAGCCACTCCTTCAGGCCCTGGCCGTCGTTGATGAACTGGCTGACCAGGTTCACGTCGCCGTAGATCCACTGGCTCTTGTCCGCGCTCTGGCGCAGGCCGCCGTAGTAGGTCTGGAAGATGTGCAGGTTCAGGGTGGAGAACAGGGTCAGCTGGTTCTCGGCGGTACCGGCGTCCAGCTTCGGCTGCGCCCAGTCCAGATAAGCCTGGATCTCGCTCTTCAGTTCCTTCAGGACGGGCAGGTATTCGGCATGAACGCCGTGCTTGCTCAGCTCGAGGGCGTCGCCGGCCACGAACTCGTTGTCCTTGTAGAAGGCTTCGTCGAAGGGCTCTTCGCTCCAGTTCAGGATCATCTTCAGCTCGTCGATGCAGCCCTGCACGGACTTCACCTTGTCATAGGTTTCTCCGTTGTGGGCATAAACGCCGGTGGTGGCGTCCGGATCCGCCGGATCCCAGACCAGGTAAGGCATCACGCTCTGGAACTGTCCGCCGGAAACCAGGGTGTTTCCGCCGACTTCCGCGTTCTTTTCGATCACCAGCACGGTGTGGCCGTCCTGGGCTGCCTGGGCCGCCGCGGCAATGCCCGCGCCGCCGGCGCCGACAACCACGACGTCATAGGTCAGTTCCACGGGAGCATGGGCTTCAACGACCTTCTTGGCAGCCTTGAAGGCGTCCAGGTCGGAGCAGCCGGCCTGCTCGGCCGTGTCGTTCACCGCGGTGCGCAGGGCACGGCTGGTGAAGGTGGCGCCGGAGATGGCGTCCACGCCGGAGCCGTTCACTTCGATCATGTCGGGGATCATCAGCACATAGGCCAGATCGCCCACATGGCCGGTCTCAGCGCTCTTGACGACGTCGATCTTCTCGATCGCCTTGTCGCTGTAGGTCACGCTGATGGTGACGGGGCCGTTGTAGCCTTCAGCCGTCGCTTCATAGGTACCGGCTTTGAAGCTCAGGGCTTCTCCCGCGGGAGCGGCCGCGCCGCCCGCCGCCTGGGCCAGGGCCTTTTCAACAGCGGCCTTGACGCCGGCAGAGGTCAGGCTGGCGCCGGAGATGGCGTCCACTGCGTCAGCGCTCGTCTTGCCGACGTACGCTTCCTCCAGCTGGGGCATGGCGGCGCCGCCGATGGCGGGCGTTTCGCCTTCGCCGCTCAGGCTGATGGCTGTAATCGCTTTTTCATCCACTGTGACGACCGCTTTGATCGCTCCGCCAAAGCCGTCGCCGGTTCCTTCATAGGTACCGGGCGTGAAGCCGCCGTCCGCGAACGCCGTCACAGACATCAGCATGCACAGGCTCAGTACCAGCGCAAGAAGTTTTTTCATGGGTCCCCCTCCTTAAATATATTGTTGGAAACACCTTTGGGATCTCTTGTCCCGTTGTTTAATCATACCAAAAAAAGGGAGGATTGGCAACCTTCATTCGTTGCCATTCTCCCTTGTTTTTTGCGAAAAACGGTCAGGCGTAGCTGTGGACACCCGGCAGGAAGGTATTCACGCCGATATAGGTGAAAATCACGCAGATGAAGCCGACCACGGCAAACACGGCCGCCGCCTTCCCCTTCCATCCCCGGCGGATCCGCAGATGGAGGTAAACCGCGTAGATGATCCAGGTCACCAGGCTCCAGGTCTCCTTGGGATCCCAGCTCCAGTAGCTGCCCCAGGCCCGTTCCGCCCAGATCGCCCCGGTCAGGATCGTAAACGTCAGGAACAGCAGGCCCAGGCTCACGCTGCGGTAGCTGATCAGGTCCAGCTTCCGGGGCTCCGGGATATGCTGGTCCCAGAAGCTGCCCTCCCGGATCTTTTCCCGGAACAGGAACATGATAGCCAGCGCGAAGCTGACGCCGAAGGCGCCGTAGCTGATAATCGCCGTACTGACGTGGAAAGCCAGCCAGTTGCTCCGCAGCGCGGGCATCAGCTCCCGCACCTCCCGGCTCTGCATCGCGGCATACCCGATGATCAGGAAGATGACCGGCGCGGCCCCGATCCCCAGGGCGGGAAAGCGGTACTTCCTGATGAAAATCAGGCTGACCAGGCACAGCGCCCAGGCGAAGCAGGTGGCGAATTCATACTGGTTGGTCATGGGCAGGCGTCCCGCCCCGATGCCCCGGACGACCAGCGCCGCCGTATGCAGGATCAGGCATCCGGCCTGGATCCCGAACGCCGCCTTCCACAGAATATCCTTTTTCACCGCCGCGAAAACAAAATACAGAATCATCGCGGCGAAATAGCCGATCATGACAATGGTAAACAGAACGTTCTCCGCCTGAATCATGTGGATTGTTTCTCCTCCTTTGCCCTGTCCGCCGCGTCCCGCAGCGCCTCCGCGAAGAGGACGCCGCCCTTGGCGCAGTACCCGGACACGGTCCATGTTTCCCCGTTTTTCACCGCCCGCAGGGATACGGGCCGGATATACAATGCCAGCAAAAGCCCGAGCATGGTGATCAGCCCGCCGGCCAGGGCCATGGGGGTAAACAGGTCCCGTTTCGCGGAAATCAGGGTATAGTTCCGGGGCTGGTCAAACAGCACCGTGTATTCGTCGATGGTCAGCTCCTCGCCTTCCATCAGCGCGTTCATGCCCAGCACCTGCCCCTGGTAATACACCACGTACAGGTAGGCCGGGTTGTTCAGCTGCCCGGACCGGGTCGCCGGGCGGCGCCCCTCTTCCAGCACATAGTCCGGATAGAAGGCCTGAAAATGGATCACCAGGTCCGTTTTGTCCGCCACGGTCAGGGATTCGCCGACGCACAGGACCTCTTCCTGGAAATCCTGCCCGTCCTTCAGCACCCGTACCCGGGCGGCATAGCCTGTGGAGTTCTGGTAGAAGGTCCATCCGAAGTGCTTTTCCGGATTGTTGACGCTGACCCGGGCTTCTTCCGCGCGGCCGGATTTTGTCTCCGTTACGGTGATGTCCGCCGTATACTGTTCCACGGTATCGTCTTCCCGCAGGGAGACGCTGAAATCCCGGATCGTCACGTCCAGCCCGGTATCGCCCAGCGGCTTTGTCTGCCCGGGCACGCCGTAGACCGCTTCCTGTTTTCCGGTCATCTGCCCCAGGGCAAAGCCCAGGATCAGCAGCAGGATCCCCAGGTGGCAAACCCAGGCGCCCCAGATCCCGATTCGGTTTTTCACCGAAAAGAGTTCTTCCCTGCCGTCGCCGCCTGTCCGGGCGGCCGGAGCCGGCATATGCATAGTTTCAAAAACAGACTCCGGTCTGGCGACATTTTCCGCCGTGGCAGTCGGCTCTGCCGCGGCCGTGTTTCCCGGATCCTTCATCCGCCGGAAGCGTCGGATCAGTCCAGGCAGCCGGACAAGGTTGCATCCGATCAGGTTCAGGCACAGAAAGCCGGTGAGCGCCAGAAACCAGCCGCTGTGATACCCGTCGTCCGCGTGGAGCGCGATAATCACTGCCGCCGTACGCTCACCGTACTTCGAGACATACCAGCTGTAGCTCTGCCCCTGCGTCACCAGGGAGCTGAGGGCGCAGGCAATCGCCAGCACCGTCAGCAGCCCGATGGCAAAGGGCATCGAAAAAAGAAATTTCCTGATTTTTCGGAATACTGTCATCGTTTTACCGGGCCGGCCGTGCCCGCATCATGCGTTCCGCATCTCCGGCTTCCGCCGCCGGGGCTTCCTCCGCTGCGGGAACTTCCGACATTTTCTCGGCCGCCGGAGCAATCTCCAGTCTGGCGGGATCCGGCCGGGTCCGCATCATGGTCTCCGGATCAATCGCTTCCGCCGCCGGGGTTTCTTCCACCGCAGGAACCTCCGCCGGTTCCTCAGCCGCCGGAGCAATCTCCAGCTTGCTGGTATCCGGCCGTGCCCGCATCATGGTTTCCGGATCAATGACATTCATTTTGCCTGTATCCGGCCGGGTCCGCATCATGCTTTCCGGATCGATCGCTTCCGCTGCCGGAACGTCCTCAGCCGGAGCTTCCTCAGCTGCCGGAACGATCTCCAGCTTGCCGGTATCCGGGCGTTCCCGCATCATAGACATCGGATCCCATTCGGCTTTCTCCGTGCCGCCTTCGGCCGCGAATGCCGGCCGTGCCCGCATCATGGACATCGGATCCCATTCGGTTTCCGTCGTGCTTCCTTCGGCCGCGAACGCGGGCCGTGCCCGCATCATGGACATCGGATCCCACTCGGCTTCTTCGGTGCTGCCTTCGGCCGTTTCACCGCCGGCGGTTTCGCCCGCAGGAGCGTTTTCTTCGGCTGTGAAGACCGGCCGCGTCCGCATCATGGTTTCGGGATCAATGGGCTGCAGTTCCTTGTTCAGCGCCTCCAGCGCCGCTGCGATATACTCCTCGCTGGTATTCAGGCATTCCGTCGCCAGGCTGGAGTTATGGGCGCCCTCGGCGTTCTCCACATAGCAGAAGTCAAAATACCACTGCGCCTTCCGGTACAAATCCCGCACCATATCCAGCTGGAATTCCGGTTTTTCTCCGGCCTCCACAGCCGCCGCCAGGGCGTCCTTCAGGTCGGACAGCTTGTTGCCGACTTCGCTTTCCCGCTTGGTCACCCGCTCCTGCAGGCTGCGGACGAAGCTGACCATATCCGTATCCGCGTGGCATACCGCGCAGTCCGCCAGCAGGGTCTCGTTCTCCAGCGGGCTCACCAGGGTATGGCTGTGATACACGACGCCGTCCTCGTTCCGCTCCAGCGGCATATGGCAGTCGGCGCAGGTCAGCAGCCCGGCGTGCTTGCCGGACAGGACAGTTTCCATTTCGGGGTGCTGGGCCTTGAGCATCTTCGTGCCGGTACTGGGCTGGATCCAGTCGTAGAAGCCCATTTCGTCATAGTAAGCCAGGATGGCTTCCGGCGTCATTCCCTCCACGCTGTGGTAAGGCATCATGGTCTCGCTGTCTTCCGGCGTGAAGTAATACTCGATGTGGCACTGGCCGCAGTTCAGCGTCTTCGGGTCGATGGTATTGACGTTGTCCCCCAGTGCCTTGTTCACATAGCTGTGGGTGATCACGATCTGCCCGCCGTTGCCGGCCTCGTTCCCGTGGCAGGTATAGCAGGAGATATTCTCCTCCATCTGTCCCATGACTTCGTCGAAGGGGCGGCTGTAGACCTCCACGCCTTCGTCGTTCACCAGCTTGGCGAAGTTGGGCGTCTTACAGGTCAGGCAGTTGGCCTTGGCATGGGGCCGTTCGGTTTTGGCCACGTCTTCCAGGGTATATTCATGGCCCCGGGCGCTGCCGTAATCCTTGGCAAACCCATATCCTTCATAGATATTGACCAGGTAGGGATCCTGCTCCAGGTAGCTGGTTACATAGGAGTTTTCCTTATTCGCGCCCATGGTAGCCACGATATACGGATATACCTTCTCCCAGTCCTTCGCGCTCACGGTACCGTCCTTGCCGGTGGCTTCCGGGGTTTTGACGGTGACGTACTCGATATCGGCTTCCGATACCGGACCCAGGTCGCCCCGGTTCTTCAGGAAATAGGTCACCGGTTTGCCGGTGAAGACTCCCGTCAGCCAGAGCACCGCCGCCAGGATCACCGCCGCGCAGCAGCCAATCCGTTTCCATTGCTTCTTCTTAAAATGATTCATGCTGTTCCCTCTTCCTCTTTCTGATCGGAAGGCACTCACACGGGCCCTGTGCCGGCGGTGATGACCTTCACCGGGCACTTCTCCGCGCACTTGCCGCACAGGGTGCATTTTTCGCTGTCCACTTTCGCCAGGTTGCTGTCGAAGGTCATCGCGCCGAACTCGCACTGCTTGACGCACAGGCTGCAGCCGATGCATCCGGCCGAGCAGATCTTCTTGACCGCCGGCCCTTTGTCATGGTTGGAGCACTGTACCTGGACCACCCGGCTGATCGGGATCAGGGAGATCAGGCCGCGGGGGCAGGTTTTGACGCACAGGCCGCAGCTGACGCAGCGGTTCCGGTTCACGATGGCGACCCCGTCCCTGACGACGATGGCCTGCTCGGGGCAGACCGCTGCGCAGGAACCGAAGCCGAGGCAGCCGTAGGAGCAGTCCGTCACGCTGATGCCGCTCATCACGGCGGCGCGGCAGTCCTGGATGCCGATATAATTGCCCTGGTTTTTCGTCACTTCGCAGCTGCCCTTGCAGGCTACGAAGGCGACCTTCCGCTCCGTCTCGCCGGCCTCGATGCCCATGACCCGGCCGATTTCCTTTGCTACCGGGTTTCCGCCCACGGGGCATGCGTTCACCGGGGCGTCCCCTTTGGCAATGGCCGCCGCCAGCGCGTCGCAGCCCGCGAATCCGCAGGCGCCGCAGTTGTTCCCGGGCAGCTGCTTCCGGACGGCGACTTCCCGCTCATCCACTTTCACCGCGAACTTTTTACTGGTCGCCACCAGTCCGGTGCCGACGATCAGTCCCGTCACGGCGATCACCAGGGTCGTGATCAGAATAATATTCATTCTCCGGCCCCTCCTCTCAGAATGACAGCCCGCCGAAGCCCATAAACGCGATGGACATCAGGGCGGCGGCGATCATGACAATGGGTGCTCCGCGCAGCGGCGCCGGAATGTCCTTCTCGTTCATCCGGCTGCGGATCCCGGCCAGCAGCACGATGGCGATGGTATAACCCACGGCCGTGCCGAAACCGCTCAGGACGCATTCGATGAAATTGTACCCGTTCTGCACGTTGGTCAGGGCCACGCCCAGCACCGCGCAGTTCGTGGTGATCAGCGGAAGATAGATTCCCAGGGCCTCGTAGACCGCAGGGCTCTTTTTCTTCAGGAACATTTCCACGATCTGCACCAGGGCCGCGATGACCAGGATGAAGATGATGGTCTTCATGAAGTCCATGCCCAGGGGTTTCAGGACGAAGTCGTACATCAGGCTCGCCACCGCGGAAGCGATCGTGATCACGAAGATCACGGCGACGCCGAGGCTGGCGGAAGCCTTCATCTGTTTGCTGACGCCCAGGAAGGAGCAGATACCCAGGAACTGGTTCAGCACCACATTGTTGATCAGGGCGCTGGCGACGATGATCATGATCAGGCTGTTGTTCACTTCTCAGCGCCCCCTTCCTTCTTTTCCGCGGGGTTCTTCTTTTCGCAGGCGGTGGCGCACAGGGCGCAGTTCCCGTCGCAGCCGTTTTCTACCAGCTGGCGCTGCCGGGTCTTGATCCCGATCGCGTTCATGATCGCGATAATCAGCGCGAAGATCATGAAGGCTCCCGGCGGCTGGATGAAAATCGTCATCGGTTCATAGGAGGCGGGCATGACCTGCGCTCCGAAGATAGTGCCGTTGCCCAGCAGCTCCCGCAGGGCGCCGGCCAGCGTCAGGGCCACGGTAAAGCCGAGGCCCATGCCGATGCCGTCCATCACGGAAAGCAGCGGCGTATGCTTGTTGGCGTAGGCTTCCGCCCGGCCGAGGATGATGCAGTTGACCACAATCAGGGGAATATACAGGCCCAGGGCATCATACAGGGAAGGCAGGTAAGCCTTGATCAGCAGCTCCGTCACCGTCACCAGGCTGGCCACGATCACGATATAGGCGGGCAGGCGCACCTGGTCCGGAATCACCTTCCGCAGGCAGCTGATCACCAGGTTGCTCAGCACCAGGACCGCGAGTGTGCTCAGGCCCATGCCGATTCCGTTCAGGGCCCGGGTGGATACCGCCAGCGCCGGGCACATGCCCAGCATCAGCACCAGCACCGGGTTTTCCTTCAGGAGGCCGTTATAAAGCCGTTCGAGACATTTCTTCATCTCATTTCGCCCCCTTGATCACGTTCTGGTAGAAGTGGATGCCCGCGCTGACCGCGTTGGTCACGGCGGTGCTGGTAATGCTGGCGCCGGTGATCGCCGCGATCTCGTCGGGATCGTCCGCTTCGCCCTTGACCAGCTTCAGCACGGTTTCCTTCCCGTTGAACTGTTCCTTGAAGCTGCTCTCATCCGCACGCATGCCCATGCCGGGGGTTTCATGCAGTTCAGTGAAAGCGATGCCGACCACTTTGCCGTTTTCGTCCAGGCCCAGAGCCACGGTCACGTCCCCGTCAAAGCCGTCGGAGGAGGTAATGCTCATGACGGTGCCGACGGGATTCCCCTGTTCGTCCACCGCTTCATAGACCTCGTTGATCCGGACCCGCCCGAAGGTGGTCCCGTAGGTTCCGCTGTCCGCACCGGTCATCTCTGCCGCCGCTTCGATGGCCCGGAAGGTATCCGCCCGGGCTGCCACGACCTTATAGCTGTCCAGCTTGGCCGCTTCCTCCTGGGCGTCGATCGTATCCTTGGTCATGGAATACACGCCGCTCAGGGCCACGCCCGCCACCGCGGTGATCACCGTCAGGGAGATGACAGGCTTCGGAATCCGCTTCCACCAGGGCTTCCGGCTGTCCGGGTTGAGGCCCCGCAGGGCGTTCTTCCGGTATGCAAAGGGTTTTTCGACGATATAGGTATCAATCAGAGGCGTCAGCAGGTTGCCGATGATCACGCTGTAGCTGAAGGAGTCGGCCGCGCTTCCGTAGAGGCGGAACAGGCCGCCCAGCACGCCGATCACGGAGCCGTAGATGAACTGGCCCAGCCGGCTGACCGGGCTTGTCACATAGTCAGTCGCCATGAAGAAGGCGCCCATAACCACGCCGCCGCCGCACAGCTGCGCCGCCAGATAGGCGGGGTCGAAGCCCTGCCCGCCGAAGAGGGCGACGAACAGGGTAAATCCTCCCAGGACGCTGAAGCAGATCTGGCCGTGGATGATATCCATGCTCCACAGGACCAGGCCGCCGACCAGCAGCGCCAGGATGCTGGAGCCGATGACGGCGTTGCTGGTCCCCAGGAACATGGAGGTCAGGTTCACCGCCTTGCCGGCGGCCAGGTTGGCCGTCGGAGTCGCCGTGGAAACGCCGTCCACCGCGAAGGTGTTCATAATCCGGCCGAAGCTGATCAGCAGGAAGCAGCGCCCGGCCAGGGCGGGGTTGATGAAGTTCTTGCCCAGGCCGCCGAAGCAGCATTTCGCCACCACGATGGCGAAAACCGATCCGATGATCGGGATATACAGCGGCAGGGAGGGGCTCAGGCTCAGGGCCAGCAGCAGGCCGGTCACCACGGCGCTGCCGTCCCAGATGGTGCTGGGCTTATGGGCGATGATGTTGAAAAGCGCCTCGCTCAGCACCGCCGCCGCGATGCTGACGGCGATGATCGCCGCCGCATGCAGTCCGTATACGACGCAGCCGACAATCGTCGCAGGCATCAGGCTCAGGAACACGATCCGCATGATATACGGGGTAGTCCATTTGTCCCGTACGTGGGGAGCGGAGGAAAGGTTCATCATACCGGTGTTCATTTATTTGGCTCCTCCTTCCCGCTGTCTTTTTGCCATGATTTCCGCCTTGGCTTTCTTGAAGGTCTGGGTCAGGGGCCGCTTCGCCGGGCAGCAGAAGGTGCAGCTACCGCACTGGATGCACTCCAGGCCGTACAGCTTTTTCTCGTACCGCTCCAGATCGTTCAGGTCCGCCGCGTCGCACATCATCTGGGGCATCAGTCCCATGGGGCATACCGTGGTGCAGCGCCCGCAGTGCAGGCAGGCCGTCATCAGGCCTTCCGCCTTTTCCACCGGATCCTCGTCCAGGATGGTCAGGCCGTTGTTCTGCTTCTGGACCGGTACGTCCAGGCTGCCGAGGGCGATGCCCATCATCGGGCCGCCCACCATCGCCTTCACGGCTTTTGTGCCGTTCTTCAGGCCGCCGGCCGCTTCCAGCAGCTCCGCCATGCTGGTGCCGTCCCGCACAATATAGTTGCCCGGGGCAGCGACCGCTTCGCCCGTCAGGGTGAACACCTGGCTGTACAGGGGTTCCCGGTACAGCACCGCCCGCTGGATCGCGTAGAGGGTTCCGACATTGTCCACGATGCAGCCCACGTCCGCCGGCAGCTTGCTGACCGGGAAGTTGGCCCCGGCCACCGCTTCGATCAGGCTGCGCTCGCCGCCCTGCGGATACTTGGTGATCATGCTCTTCACCTTGATCCGGGCCCGGTCCCCGACCGCCTGCCTCATGGCTTTGATCGCTTCCGGCTTGTTGTTCTCGATGCAGATCACGCCCTCGGCGTTGGGGAACAGACGGAGAACCAGCTCCAGGCCTTCAACGATTTCCGGCGCCTTGCTGCGCATCAGCTGGTCGTTGCAGGTCAGGTAGGGTTCGCATTCCGCGCCGTTGGCGATGACCCAGCGGATCGCGTCCGGATCCTTCGGCTTCAGCTTGACGTGGGTCGGGAACCCGGCGCCGCCGAGGCCCACGATTCCCGCGTCCTGGACCCGCTGTATGATATCGTTGCTGCTCAGGGACCGGTCGTCCTCCCGGGCGGTATAGTCCTCCTTCGGGGTAAACTGCCCGTCGTTTTCGATCACGATGCAGTCCGCCATCTGCCCGGTCAGCACCCGCCGTTTTTCGACAGCCTTCACCGTACCGGAGCAGCTGGAATGGATATGGGCGGAGACAAACCCGTCCGCCTCCGCGATCTGCTGGCCGACCAGCACCGGATCCCCCTTCTTCACGACGGCCTTGGCCGGCTTTCCGATGTGCTGGCTCAGCGGGAAAACCATCTCCCCCTTCGGGTCGAACAGGCGCAGCGGCACGTCCCGGCTCAGCTCTTTCCGCTCTTCCGGGTGCACGCCGCCGCGAAATGTATTTTTCACTGACAGACGTCTCCTTTCCCGTGACAAAGTCACTTTTTCGGGCTTTGGCTCATGTCCAGAATTTTCCTTATATTATTTTAACAGACAGGCGCAGTAAAGTAAAGGTCGAAATCGCCTGAAATCCGCCGAAAAAAAGATTGATTCCGCTTCGCTTCTCCGTTACAATATGGGGGAGCAATCCGGCCTCCGGCCGGAGAAACAGGAGGTTTCGCCATGTATCAGGCCCATCCAGAGCGTTATGATTCGATGATGTACCGCCGCTGCGGCGCCAGCGGCCTTCGGCTTCCCGCCGTGTCCCTCGGCCTTTGGCACAATTTCGGGGATACCGCTTCCTTCGCGGTCATGAAGGAAATCTGTACCACCGCCTTTGACCATGGAATCACCCATTTTGACCTTGCGAACAACTACGGTCCCGCCGCCGGCAGCGCGGAGATTCATTTCGGCCGGATTCTCCGGGAGAGCTTCCGCCCTTACCGGGATGAGATGATTATCGCCACCAAGGCCGGCTACTCCATGTGGCCCGGGCCCTACGGCGATTTCGGCAGCCGGAAGTACCTGCTGGCCAGCCTGGACCAGTCCCTCTCCCGGATGGGTCTGGAATATGTGGATATCTTCTATCATCACCGGCCGGATCCGGATACGCCCCTGGAGGAGACCATGGGCGCCCTGGCGCAGGCCGTCCGCAGCGGCAAGGCGCTGTACGCCGGTATCTCCAATTATAACGGGCAGCAGCTGGAGCAGGCCGCCGCGATCCTGAATGACCTGAAGGTTCCCTTCATCATCAACCAGAACCGTTACAATATCTTTGACCGGACCATTGAGCAGAACGGGCTGAAGGAAACCGCCGCCCGCCTCGGCAAGGGCGTCATCTGCTTCTCCCCGCTGGCCCAGGGCCTGCTGAGCGACCGGTATCTGAACGGGATTCCCGAGGACAGCCGGATGCGCACCGACGGCCGTTTCCTGACGGACGCCGCCCTGGACAACGGTCGGCTGGACCGGATCCGCGCCCTGAACGATATCGCCGTCCGCCGCGGCCAGACCCTGGCGGAAATGGCCCTGGCCTGGATTCTCCGGGATCAGGTCGTCACCAGCGTGCTGGTCGGCGTCTCCCGCCCGTCCCAGGTGATTGATAACGTCAAAGCGATCCAGAATACCTCCTTTACCCAGGAGGAGCTGGCGGAGATCGACCGGCTTTCCATGTGATCAGATCCCCCGGTAAACGCGTCAGGAGCGGTTCATTGCGAACCGCTCCTGTTTTTCAGTCTTTCCGCCAGGCGGCTTACCGCGCCCGGAAGCTCGCTGACCAGCACGGCCAGCAGGATCATGATCAGGGCGTAGGCGTAGATATCCTGGTATTCGTTGAAATAGGCGCTGCTGTAGACCGCCTTTCCCAGGGAGTCCCGGGTCTGGACCAGGTATTCCGTCGTCACGGTCAGCTTAATCCCCATGCCGACGGCGTTGATATACGCCTGCTTCAGGTATCCGGCCATCAGCGGCAGGTAAACCTGAAACAGCACCCGGGCGTTGAAGCCGCTGTTCATCCGGTATACGTCGATCAGCTCCGGATCGATCCGGCGGACGCCCTCGCAGGTCGCCTCGCTGATCAGCGGAATCAGCATCAGGGAGGTCGCGATCAGCGGCACCCGGTCATACTTTGTCAGTACCATGATGATCACAGTCATCACGATCATCGGGATACTCCGGAACAGCGTCATCAGCGGCCGGAGCAGGGTATGCAGGAACTCGCTGCGCCCCTGGAGAATCCCCAGGACCGTGCCGGCCGCGGCGGAAACCGCTACGGCTTCCGCCAGGTGGGCCAGCGTCGTACCGATCTGCTGCCAGGTCCGGCCGGTGCCCAGCAGCCGGAAAAATGCCCTCAGGATTTCTCCGGCGTCCGGGAACACCAGCCGGTCGCCCTTCAGCCAGCCCGCCGCCTGGATCAGAGCTGCCGCCAGGAGGATGCCCAGGCAGAAGGCCGGCCATGTTTTTTGTTTTTTATTGCGCTCCATAGTAGAAATCGTCCGCCGGTACCGCACCGCCGAACTGGCTCAGGTCGATGGCCGCGGTTTTTTCCAGTGCTTCCCTGACGTCCGCCGCACTTACGAAACGGATCGCGCAGCCGGGAATCGCGGCCGCCGCCACCTTGGCGTTCGGCAGGATTTCCAGCTGTACGGCCGCGGCCGCCGCGGCTTCGATATCCGTGCTGCACTTGCCGCAGGCTTCCTCCGCAGCGGCCAGGAAGGCCTTCACGGCGTCCGGGTTGTTTTCCAGGGTTTCCGCCCGTACGAACAGGGCCGCCTGGGTATATCCCTCGCTTCCGTCAGCCTTCCGGAGCAGGTCGTTCACCGCGATGGCGGTGATTTTGTCGTTCTTCATTTTCGCCGCGGTCAGGGCGGGCTCCGCCGTAACCACGACCGCGTTTCCGTCGCTCAGCAGCAGGGCCTGCGTCTCGGAAGCCCCGGCCAGGTATTCGGTCTTCGCGGGCTCAATGCTGTTTGCCTTCAGGGCGTACAGGACGACGGAGGCATTGATCGTGTTCTCCCCGAACAGGGTGATGTCCGCCCCGTTCAGGCTTTCCGCGGTCAGGCCTTCCTTCTGGCTGGCGATATACAGGTTTCCCCAGGATACGACGGCCGCCAGTTTGTAGGTGGACTTGCCCGCCTTGTACAGCTTCGCTCCGGCGTTCACGGGAGCGATGATGAAGTCGGATTCCGCCTTGGCAAAGACGCCGGCGATGGCGTCCGCCGCCACATAGGTGTACTGGCCGGGGTTCTCCGCCGCCAGGGTTGCCAGCGCCAGGGCCGGCGCGCCGCCCGGGGAGGTCACCGTCAGGGCGGAGATGTCCGCGCCTTCAGCGCCCGCGGTCATGCCCAGGCTCAGCGCCAGGGCCAGGATCAGGATCAGGGTCAGCAGTTTTTTCATGGGTTCCTCTCTTTCTTTCCCTTCTCGTGGAAAAATATTCTTTTCGCGGTTCTCACCGCGCCCCTATCCTATCCCTTTTCCGGCCGGAAGTCAATCCGGCCTTTTTCCAGGGATCTCCCGCCGCCTTTTTCCAGGGATCTCCTGCCGGCCTTTTTCTCTGATCTCTCGTCAGCCCTTTCTTTCGGCGTTCCGTCGCACGTTTCATCTTCCTTACACTACCCCGGTACTCGGATCAGGAACAAGGGGACGATCTTTTCCGTTACACGAATGTGGAACGGAAAAGCTTGTCCCCGACGTTCCGTCGCATCCCGTTCCGTCGCATGTCTCATCTTCCTTATTTCACTACCCGGCTACTCGTCACAGGCACTTATCCACCCTCTCAATCCTCAGCATGATCAATCTTTCCCTTTCCCCCATTCCATATTCTCTTCCCTGTCCAATCCTCGTCAGGATCCGCCCAGAAAGGATCCGAAGGCGTCAGCCCCAACGGCAGGAACACCGCGCTGCACAGGTACAGTGATCCGGTATTGATATAACCCTCCGCCAGTTCCTCCTGCCGTCCGATGATGCCCGGCACCAGCCATCCCCTGCCGTCGAACAGGTTTCCGCCGTTCATGACGCGGCGGATCGCCGCGGTCAGGCCGCAGCGGACTGACGCCGGGGACAGGTGTTCCTCCAGCCGGTGCTGCAGGGCTGCCTGGCTCAGCATCTGGAACGCCCCGAACCGGTAGCAGACCGATCGGCCGAAAACAGGCCAGCTCCCGTCCGGCCCGATCATCCGCTCCAGCACGGAGGCGTACCGGGCGGCCCGCCGGTTCACTTCCTCCCGCATCTCCGCGATTTCCGGGTACTCCGGTGCCAGTTCGTTCACCAGGTCCGTATACATGGGCTGGATCACAAAGCTGTTGTAATAATCCCAGCGGAAGAGCGGCCCGTCGCCGTACGTGCCGTCTCCCTTGTACCACTCCCGGAACGTCCGGAGGGCGTACAGCACCCGGGTCAGGTCCCAGTCCTCCCCGATCGCCCAGAGCCCGGCTTCTGTCATCGCGGAAAAAAAGAGCCAGTTGCTGTTGCAGGGAACAATGGCCCGGGAAGCCCGGAAAGCCTCCGCCAGTCCCCGTCGCGCCGGCTCCCGCAGGGCCGCCGCGACCGCTTCAGGCGCCCGCAGCACCGCGTGGGCCAGGAAGGCGGTGTCCACCAGCGGCTGGCCGCCCCGGTCAAACAGCATCCTGTCCGGCGAGCCGGGCGTCACCGCGTGTTCAATGCAGCGCAGCGCTTTCTCCCGGATTTTTTGCTGGAGCTCCCGTTCCTCCGGTTCCAGGGCTCCGCTGTCCGTCTCCAGCCAGGGGGCCAGGCCCAGCATGCTCCTGCCGAAAGCCTCCAGCGGGGCGAATTCCGCCCGGTCCGGATGGAAATCCAGGGGCATGGTTTTTTTCAGTTCCTGCCGGTCCAGCGCGTCCAGCACCGGCCCGGTAATCAGCAATAGGTCGTCCAGCCATTCCCGGCGGGTCGTCATTTCGTCATCGTCCTTTCTTCAGCGGATCATCCCGCGGATCAGCTCCGGATCCAGTGTCTGCTCCGGGCAGAATCGGTCGGAGTCCATATAGTCATAGATCGCCTGCTGCAGCGCCTGCCCCTCCGGATACGCCTGAAGGCGGTGCAGTCCCAGTGAGGAGACCATCAGCCTCCCGCCGCCGCAGCGGCATTCGAACAGCTGCGCCATCGGCCGGAGGAAGGCGTAGGAATCCATTTCCACGATGATGGCCCGTACCGGTTCCGGCAGGACAAAGGCCCGCTGCCCGGCCATCGGCCGCCACTGCCAGTCCGTATGGAAATCTGTCGGAAAGCGTTCAAACAGCGGATGATCCGCGTCGATCAGCTGCCCCATGCAGCCGGCCTGTTCCGGGAAGGTGCATACAGACCAGAAATCCGTGGAAAACTGCGCCTTCACGGATCCCGGCAGCGCTTCCTCCGTGCTGTCCGGCGCGCAGTATACCTTTCCTCCCGCGGCCAGTACCGCCAGGGCCTCATCGTCCAGCCGCCGGCATTCATGCACGCCGTGCGGACATACTGCCTCCCCGGCCGGGTAGATCCAGACCGGATAGCGGTTCTCCGTTCCGGCAAAGGACAGGATGAGCGTCAGCCTTTCAGGCCGCTCATGCCTGTCCGTCCGGTACGTGATCATGCCGGCATCCGCCAGTCCGCCGCGGGCGGCGGTCATTTCCGGCATCGTACCGGAGGCAATGGCCTTTCCGTCCTTTTCGCGTATCAGGCGCCAGGCCGGCTGTCCCCGGAGGTCTGTT
>Ga0310690_10005075_pt1 | contig 18159 bp, 7 predicted proteins | sample AusTroGonzalo_MG_2_FD_207661 | JGI IMG/M metagenome (GOLD analysis project Ga0310690, IMG submission 207661) | Bovine rumen microbial communities from tropical cattle in Woodstock, Queensland, Australia - Gonzalo_04 (v2) (version 2) | ecosystem: Host-associated > Mammals > Digestive system >...
ATCAATCTCCGCAAAATCATCGGAGAAAACCGCCTCAGCCTTGTAGGCTAACGCCTTCCCCGCTGCTCCTTTGGAGTCAAACAGATTTGCCTTATGCTCTTTCCTGTATGTCTTCTTTAGACATACTATTGTAATGATTTTTCTGTACATGATGGTGCATACGCCCATCACTATGCCCCTATACGTTACAGACACTAACCAAAAACACCTCTAATTTGTGCCTTGAAAAGGTATGCCGCAAAAAGGTTAAGGCTGTTTCTACAATAGAAACATTTTGTTTCCGATGCGAAACAAAATGTTTCCCAAGGGGAAACAACTTTTAAGTACGTGGATTGAATGATGTAAACACATTGTATTTCAACAGAGTAAACGTAAATCTATAGGAAAATACACGCAAAATGCCCCAAATGGTGTAGGGTTGTAGGGTTTGGTGTATGCAACATACACCCATATTACGCACAGAACTACAATAAGTTAAGTGCCTCTGGTGTAGGGGTGTAGGTAGTTTTCAAAAATTTGTAAGAAGAAATTGTTTGTTCCGAAAAAGGTTAGTATCTCAGAAGGCGAAAAACATGTCGTAAAGTAGGGAATCACATGACAAAAAAGACTCCATCTGACCCATAGAATAGTAAAGACATTTCCGGTAAAATCACAAAGCAAGGCTCATTCACATTCATTTGCTTAAACAAGTCAATTATTATCGAAATTATAAAAATTTGTAAAATTAATGCAATAAATCCTTTGACATTGTTTATTTTATATATAACTTTGTGGCGGCTCAATGTGTCTTGCACCTCTTTTGGCCCTTCAGACGTGTTCTGAAACAACAAAATGTCAAGACAACCCACACCAAAAGGGTGAGTATGAGAGTCGCAGTATATAAAAAGGCGGTACATGACGCTTAGGCGGTCGACACTACAGGCTCTCACGCCTTTTTATATCCCTGCATTACAGAAACAAAATCATTTACATGGTCTGAGGGAGAGTCCAGACCTATTAGAGAAAAAGACTATGTCATCCCGACTGACAAGTTCATTATGGGCTCTTTTGCTTAGCTTCATTGTCTGCACCTCAGTCAGTGCACAGCGTCTGAGCGTAGAGTCCTTCATCGAGACCAATGACCAGGATGCAGTATTGCCTGGAATAAAAGAGATTGACCCTTCCGATGGCAAGACGCCCATGGCACTCATCAAGGTACAAACCACAGAACGTGGTTTCATTTTCGAGACGCGCCTCGGAAACTGCAAGGTAGTTCAAAAGGTGGGCGAATTCTGGGTTTATGTGCCGCGCGACATCCCTCGGCTCACCATCCGCCATCCGCGTTATGGAAACAGCGGAGACTACGACCTACCCACTGGTCCAACCCGCAGCGGTACGACGTATCGCATGACGCTTCGCATCAGCGGAGGCCGTCATGTTGACATCAGCAGTAATCCGTCCGGTGCAGACCTATATATTGACGGCGAGTCCATAGGCAAAACACCTGTCAGGAATCTCTTCCTCGGCAATGGACAGCGTCATCTTCAAGCACGGGCTATGCGTGACCGCTTCGAGATAGACACCACCCTTACAATCACCGAGGGAAATCTGATGAATGTGGATTTGCAATTGCATGACATTACCCCACTCTTGGGACGTTTGGAGGTGTCCGTTGCTGACAATGCCGAAATCATCTTCCGAGGCCAAAAACGCGGCGAGGGCTCTTGGTACACCGACGACTTGCGCGAAGGCACCTATGAGTTGCAGACGGCTCGCCCCAACTGCGACACGGCATACACTACCTTCCGCGTGGAGCGCGGCAAGCTCAACCGCGTCGCCGCCAACCCGCCCGTCCCGCATACGGGCTACCTTAACCTTTTCCTACGCACGCGAAACGTCACCATCTCAGAGACCAACAACAAGGCTTACGACCCGGCACAACCCCTTGTGCCAGTAGGACACTACCACTTCACCTTCGCCAGGAAGGGCTATCTTTCCGAAGAGCATGAGTATGACGTGCAGAGGGGACTGGCAGTGGATGACACCATCCGCCTCACCCCCATTAGCTATGTGAAACCCACAGCCCTTTACTTCGGCATGGGCTTTACCCTAAGTTCCCTCTCCGGCATCACGGCTACCATCGGCGGAGTATATCGCAGGCACGACCTCTCGTTCTCCTATACCATAGGCCTTGCGGGGTCGGGCAATGTCTATTGCTACGATGCCAACAACCTGCTTCAGAGCGGCCTAACTTATAAGATGAACAACTTTGCCATCCGCTACGGCTACCAGTTTGGCCTGCTGCCACGCCTGGGCTTCACGCCACAGGTGGGATATATGCGGCAGCAGCTCACCGGCTCCCTCATATCTGACATCGGTGGTGTCAAGTATGGCGACGGAGCCAGTGCCTCCTGCTTCACCGTTGGCGTGAAGATTCTCGCAGTACCAATCCACCATGCCTACGTGTTCCTTTCACCCGAATATGCCGTGGCAATAAGCAAGAGTGCTGACTTTGAGGGCGCAGCCAAGGCCGGAGGCTTTAGTGTTGGAGGCTTCAACCTCACCGCAGGTGTACTTGTCAATTTTGAGTTGAAAAAAGGGAAAAAGCATTAATTATGAACTATCAGAGCAAATTATCAATATATGCTGGCGTGAGCCTCCTAACGGTCTCACTCCTCACCGCATGCGGTGACATGGAATCCATAGGCGACGGACACTACAGCGACGAACTGATTAAACTTTCACAGTACAGTCTGGACTTCACCTCTGCAGAGCGGAAGAAGACGATAGAAATCAATGCCAACTGCACATGGGTCATCGAGAAACCCAGCGGAGCAGAATGGCTTGTAATCAGCCCCACCAAGGGCGACGGCCCTATGACCGTGACCCTCGAGCCTACGGATGCCACCAACGTCAGTGCCCGCACAGCCGACCTCACTCTCACCACAGCCACAGGGCTGACCAACATCATCCATGTGCGGCAGGCACCGGGCAAGACTTCACTGACCGTCACGGCCTCCATAGACAACTTCTCCCCACTGGGCGGCGACTGCACCTTCTACGTCACCTCCAACCATGCATGGACGGGAAGCATCACAGATGGTGACTTCGGATTCTTCAGCAACCAGTCCCTTGTCTGGGAACAAGACAACCTTAAGGAACAGGAGACCACCACGGGTGTATCCATCCGTTGCACCCCCAACACCACATTAAGCGATCGGACGCTCACCGTCACCTTCTTTACAGACGACCGTGAGCTTACCGAGACCCGCACCATCACCCAGCTCCCTGGCACACTGCCCACGTTCACTTCAGACCTCACCATCAGCGACATCACGCGCAACAGCGCATCCGCCACCTTCGGCGTGAAGTTCGACACCTTCCCCGTCACGGACTGCGGCATTCTCCTGCGCACTAACCTCGCCCAGGAACACCCCGATACCATCAAGGCCGATCCCCAGTCCCTCAGCTCACAGCAATCGGCTTTCAGCCAAACCATAGAGCTTACAGGCCTCACCTCAGGCGAAACCTACTATGCGCAGGCCTACGCCCGCAACGCCGTTGGCATCGTCACCTTGCCAGCCTCTGCCGCAGATGCCATAGAGTTCACAGCCCTGGGCATCCCAGGCCGCGATGACAACCTCTACCCCACACTGGATGCCAGGAAGAGATAGACACGAAACTGCACGCAACACCAAATAAAAACATGAAAAAGACAATCCTATGAGAAAGCTTTTATCTATATGTGTTATGTTCCTGCTATGTCAGTATAGCATAAGAGTTCTGGCAGCCAACATTCAGTTTGCTGATGCCAATGTCAAGGTCATTTGTATTGCCAACTGGGACACGAATGGCGATGGTGAGCTATCAGAATCAGAGGCAGCAGCAGTGACGGACTTAGGCACTGTGTTCAAAGAAAATCGGACAATCACTTCGTTTAAGGAGCTTCAGTATTTTACAGGATTAACCAGCATCGGCGAGCGTGCTTTCTATTATTGCAGCGGCCTGACTTCCGTCACCATCCCCAACAGCGTGAAAAACATTGGTGCGATTGCCTTCTATCAATGCATCAAACTAAACTCCATCACCATCCCCGAAAATGTGACGAGCATCGGAGACATGGCCTTTTTTGGTTGCCAAGGCCTGACATCCGTCACCATTCCCGAAAACGTGACAAGTATCGGCGAGGATGCTTTCTTTTTTTGCTTTGGCCTAAAATCAATCAAAGTGGATTCAGGTAATACCGTATATGATTCCCGCGATAATTGCAATGCCATAATTGAAACGAAAAGTAACACACTGATTGCCGGATGTATGAACACTGTCATCCCCAACACCGTGACAAGCATCGGTGAGGATGCTTTCTACGAATGCCTACACCTGACCTCTATCACCATCCCCAACAGTGTGACAAGCATCGGCAATAAAGCCTTCGCTTTATGCTGGGGCCTGACCTCCATCACAATCCCCAACAGCGTGACCAGCATTGGGGAACATGCTTTCATGGATTGCAACAAACTGACCTCCATTTCCATCCCCAACAGCGTAACAAGCATCGGCGAAAGTGCTTTCGGAGGATGCAATGACCTGACCTCAATTAAAGTGGATGAAGGTAATACCGTATATGATTCCCGTAATAATTGCAATGCCATCATTGAAACGAAAAGTAATACACTAGTTGCCGGTTGTCAGAACACCGTCATCCCCAACAGTGTGACAAGCATCGGTAATGGAGCTTTCTACTACTGCTATAACCAGACCTCCTTCACCATCCCCGAGAACGTGACCAGCATCGGCGAAAGTGCTTTCATTGGTTGCAAAGACCTAACCACCATCACCATCCCCGAAAAAGTGACAAGCATCGGCAATCGTGCTTTCATGGATTGCAACAAACTGACCTCCATCACAATCCCAAGCAGCGTGACAAGCATCGGCACGGAGGCTTTCGGAGGATGCGATGGCCTGACCTCTATTAAAGTGGATGAAGGTAATACCGTATATGATTCCCGTGATAATTGCAATGCCATCATTGAAACGAATAGTAATACTCTGATTGCCGGTTGTCAGAACACCGTTATCCCCAACAGCGTGACAAGCATCGGCACCTATGCCTTTTCTGGTTGCAGCGGCCTGACCTCAGTCACCATCCCTAACAGCGTGACAAGCATCGGATACTGGGCCTTTCGTAGTTGTACCAGCCTAAAATATGTCTATTGCTATGCAAAAAATGTTCCCACCACAAATAGCTCCGCTTTTTCCGAAACCAATATAGCGGATGCTACACTCTTTGTGCCCAAAGGTTCTGTCGCATCTTATAAAGCAAAGTCGCCTTGGAGTGGATTTGGTAAATTCGTAGAGATTCCAACAACAAACAATGTCATTGACTTTGCAGATGCCAATGTCAAGGCCCTATGCGTTGCCAATTGGGACACGAATGGCGATGGTGAACTTGATGAGGTGGAAGCTGCCGCAGTAACGAACTTAGGCACCATGTTCAAAAGTAATCGGACAATCACGTCGTTTAATGAACTTCAGTATTTTACAGGATTAACCAGCATCGAAAGCCAAGCCTTCTATAATTGCAGCAGCCTGACCTCCATCACCATCCCAAGTAGCGTGACCAGCATCGGAGACAATGCCTTCCGTAGTTGCACCACCCTGACCTCCGTCACGATTCCAGGCAGCGTGACCACTATCGGGAAATCAGCCTTCGCAAGTTGCAAAGGACTGACTTCCATAAAAGTGGAAACGGGAAATACTATATACGATTCACGCAACGACTGCAACGCAATCATAGAAACGGCATCTAACACTTTAATTACCGGTTGTAAGAACACCGTCATTCCCAACAATGTGACCAGCATCGGCGAGTATGCTTTCTATTATTGCAGCGACCTGACCTCAGTCACCATCCCCGTAAGCGTGACGAGCATCGGCAAGTATGCTTTCTATTATTGCACCGGCTTGACAAACATCACATCTTATATTAAAGAACCTTTTGCCATTGCTGATAATGTTTTCAAGGGCATCCCCTACGAAACAGCCACTCTCTTTGTGCCGGCAGGTACTATTGATGCCTATAAAGCTACAGACGGATGGAAGAACTTCCAAAATATCGAGAAGATTCAATCAACAGACAACGTCATTGACTTTGCAGATGCCAATGTCAAGGCTATCTGCATAGCCAATTGGGACACGAATGGCAATGGTGAGCTTGATATGGCGGAAGCTGCTGCAGTAACAGACTTAGGCACTGTGTTCAAAGAAAAGACAATCACTTCGTTTAATGAGCTACAGTATTTTACAGGATTAAACAGCATCGGAGAAGATGCTTTCAATGGTTGTTATCGACTGACCTTCATTACTATTCCTAACAGCGTAACCAGCATCGGCAATACTGCTTTCCTTTATTGCATAAACTTGAAATCCGTCACCATCCCCAATAGCGTGACCAGCATCGGCAATAATGCTTTCTGGTCTTGCGACGGCCTGACATACCTTACCATTCCCAAAAGTGTGACAAGCATCGGTTTCGCTGCTTTTGCTGATTGCAGTGGCCTGACATTCATAAAAGTGGAAACGGGAAATACAAAATACGATTCACGCAATGACTGCAATGCCATTATAGAGACGGCGACTAACACCTTAATTTCAGGTTGCAGGAACACAGTCATCCCAAACAGCGTGACCAGCATCGGCGACTGTGCCTTCTGTGGTTGCAGCGCCCTGACATCCCTCACCATCCCCAATAGTGTTACAAGCATCGGTAACAATACTTTCGAAAGTTGCAGCGGCATGACCTCTGTCACCATCCCCAGTAGTGTTACAAGCATCGGTTACTCTGCTTTCAATTATTGCAGCGGCCTGACCTCCATCACTATCCCCAACGGTGTTACAAGCATCGATGGCTATACCTTCTCAAATTGCGGGAATCTGACCTCCGTCACCATAGGAAATGGTGTGACCAGTATAGGCGATAGGGCTTTCGGGTCTTGCTACAACCTGACCGAGGTCTATTGTTATGCTAAAAAAGTTCCCACCACAGATAGCGATGCCTTTTATGACAGAAATATAACGGATGCGACATTATTTGTACCAAAAGTTTCTGTCGAATCATATAAAGCTAAATCGCCTTGGAGCGGATTTGGCACAATCGTGAGGATTCCATCAACAAACAATGGCATTGACTTTGCTGATGCCAATGTCGAGGTTCTATGTGTTGACAATTGGGACACGAATGGCGACGGTGAACTTGATGAGGTGGAAGCTGCAGCAGTAACGGACTTAGGCACAGTGTTCAGAACTAATCGGACAATCACTTCGTTTGATGAACTTCAGTATTTTACAGGATTAATCAGCATCGGCGAAGAGGCATTCTATAATTGCAGCCACCTGACCTCAGTCACCATCCCCGTAAGTGTGACGAGTATAGGAGACAATGCCATCCGTGGCTGCACCGCCCTGACCTCAGTGACGATTCCCAGCAGCTTGACCAGTATCGGGAAATCGGCCTTCGCAAATTGCAAAGGCCTGACTTCCATAAAAGTGGAAACGGGAAATACCATATTCGATTCACGCGACGACTGCAACGCAATTATAGAAACGGCAACTAACACTTTAATTACCGGATGTCAGAACACCGTCATTCCCGACAATGTGACCAGCATCGGCGAGTATGCTTTCTATTATTGCAGCAACCTGACATCAGTCACCATCCCTGAAAGCGTGACGAGCATAGGCAAGTATGCTTTCTATAATTGTACCGGCTTGACAGATATCACATCTTATATAAAGGAACCTTTTGCCATTTCCGATTATGTTTTTAAGGGTCTTCCATACGAAACAGCTACGCTCTTTGTGCCGGCAGGTACTATTGATGTCTATAAAGCTACAGACGGATGGAAGAACTTCCAAAATATCGTTCCGTTTGGGGAACCAGACGATCCGAGTGTCAGAACTATCCATGTGGCTGAGGCTGGTACACTATCCAACTATATTACAGATGCTGATAAGACTTTGTTGCAGGAACTTACTATTACAGGTCAATTGAATGGAACAGATTTCAAGTTGCTAAGAGAACTGACGGGGAACAACTATAAGGGACAAAGAACAAATTGCATAGTAACAAAGCTGGACCTCAAAGATGCATCTATCGTTAAGGGAGGCGAAAATTATCTTGAAACAGGCGAGATTAATCTAGAATATAATCACAGTATAGGATTTATGCCCGTTGAAGTAACAATAGAGCGTAATGACGAAATGGGGGAGAAGGTCTTCATTGGTTGCAAACTAACAGAGATTGTCCTGCCTCAAAATCTTAAGTACATTGGTACAGATGCTTTCAACTACTGTGAAGAACTCTCATCTATTGTTATGCCTGAAGGACTTGTCAGCATTGGAGAAGCAGCATTCTTGCAATGTAGTAAACTACTCTCCATTTCGATACCACGCTCTGTATCATCCATAGGACGTTATGCCTTTGCCTATGATAACTTCAGTTCTATAGAACTTCCAGACATTACTGTCCTGGAAGAATGTATTTTCTACTCATGCTCAAAACTGACTTCTATAACCATCCCAGAGAGTGTGACGAGAATTCGCGATTCTGCCTTCGATGGTTGCAGAAGCCTGACCTCCATCACCATCCCCAAAGGCGTCACCGACATTGGCTATCGATTATTCTCTTCTTGCGATGGCCTGACATCCATCAAGGTTGACGAAGCAAACCCAGTATATGATTCGCGTAATGGCTGTAATGCAATCATAGAAACTGCGACAAACACATTGATTGATGGCATTCAGACTACCACCATTCCCAGCAGTGTAACCAGCATCGGCTACGAAGCTTTCTACTATTGCAGTGGTCTTACTTCCATCACCATCCCAGAGAGTGTAACCAGCATCGAAGGAGATGCCTTCTACGGCACAGCATGGTACAGCAGTCAGCCAGATGGTTTAGTTTATGCGGGGAAAGTGGCCTACAAGTACAAGGGGACGATGCCCGAGAACACAGAGATTGTCTTGGATGAAGGAACTGTAGGAATTGCGGGATATGCTTTCAAGGACTTTAGCGACCTAACCTCTATTGAAATTCCTGAGAGTGTGACAAATATTGGCTACTCGGCTTTCTCTGGCTGCAGCAGTCTGACCAAGGTCTATTGTTATGCAGAACAAGTTCCCAGCGCAAAATGGAATGCTTTTGACGGTGCCAACCTAACGAATGCAACACTATATGTGCCAAAAGGTTCTGTCGAGTCATATAAAGCCACTTCGCCTTGGAACGAATTTGGCAAAATCGAGAAGATTCCGTCAGAAGCAAATCCCGACGTGAATAACAACGGAAGCGTGGATGTGGGCGATATCATGACCATCATCAACTACATCGCGGATGACATCTACAATGCTGAAGTTGACCTCAATGACGACGGGTTTGTGGATATCGGCGACATTATGGTTGTCATCAATGTCATCATCAAGCCCCAAGACAACAGTGCCGGTGTGAAGGCTTTGCGTGATATGACTGATACAGAGCCAGTCACTGAAAATAATGACTATCTCACCATCACAAACGAAGACAACATCGTTGACATTCAACTCGACAACGAGTTCGAATATAGTGCCTTCCAGATGATAGTGACTTTGCCAGACGGTGTTGACATTGACGCTGTCACATTCAATACTGAGCGTCTGGATGGTTTCACCAAGTTTGCCAAAAAGGTAAATGAGAGACAATACATAATCATCGGCTTCTCTATGAACGGCAATGTCATCACAGGCTCCGCTGGCAATATTCTCAGCATCCACACTACAGGAAATGCCGATGATAACATCATCATCAGTGAACCAATATTCTCGATTCCAGAAGCCAAAACCTACAAACTGCGGGTTGACGACTCCTACACAACGAACTTGCAGGGCGTTCAACGTGAACAAATTAGCGTGAAAGGCAACACCTTGTATGTTCATGCCAACAATGACACCATGCTGAACATCTACACCGTCAGCGGTGCTCTATGCGAGCAGAAACGTCTCCATTCAGGAGTGAACACAATCACTCTTCGCCGTGGGCAATATATCATCAACAATCACAAAGTATCCATTTCTAAATAATATATATAAATAAGTATAAGATATGAAAAGGGTATCGTTATTTCTGACCATATTAGTCACGATGCTGCATGCTCACCTGTATGCTGCCACTTTCACGGCAAGCCAGATTGAGATAACTCCTGGAAAGACGGCACAGCTGGTCATCGGCATGAACAATACCGAGACGAACCTGAGCGGTTTCCAGTTCAAGCTCTATTTGCCAGAAGGACTCTCTGTCACCACTAATACCAATGGACAATTCGTCTATACCAAGAGCGGACGCATCGCAAACCACACCGTCAACTTCAGGGCTCTTAACGACGGTGGTTATCTCGTTGTTGTCTATTCTATGGATGCCGATGTCATCACAGGCTCCAGTGGCGAGCTGATGTCAATATCCGTCACAGCAAATGAGACTGCTTCGACTTCAGGAAATGGTACACTTTCGAATATCCGCATCACGGATGTTTCATCCAGCACCAGCTCATGTGACGATGTCACTATTGATGTCACCATTACTCCCAATGTCATTAACTTTATTGATGCCAATGTCAAAGCCCTCTGCGTTGCCAACTGGGACACGAATAGCGATGGAGAACTTGATGAGGCAGAAGCTGCCGCAGTAACGGACTTAGGCACTGTTTTCAAAGATAATCAGACAATCACTTCGTTTAACGAGCTTCAGTATTTTACAGGATTAACCAGCATCAGCGACAATACCTTCTATTATTGTAGCGGTCTGACTTCCGTCACCATCCCCAACAGTGTGACCAGCATCGGCGACAATGCCTTCTTTTATTGCGAAGGCCTGACATCCTTCACCATCCCCAACAATGTGACCAGCATCGGTGAATATGCCTTCTTTTGTTGCCGAGACCTGACATCCGTCACCATCCCAGAAAGCGTGACTAACATCAAGCCTGAAACCTTCGGTAGTTGCAGCAGCCTGGCATCCATAAAAGTGGAATCGGGAAATACAAAATACGATTCACGCAATGACTGCAATGCAATCATAGAGACGGCAACAAATTCTTTAATTACCGGATGTCAGAACACAATTATCCCCAATAGCGTGACCAAAATAGGAAAGGTTGCCTTCTATGGTTGCAGCGGTTTGACATCCATCACTATTCCCAACAGTGTGACGAGCATCTCTTATTTTGCTTTCTTTGGTTGTGACGGCCTGACATCCCTCACCATCCCTGAAAGTGTGACGAGCGTTGAAAGCTCTGCTGTTGTGGGTTGCAGCGGCCTGACATCTATAAAAGTGGAAACGGGAAATACAAAATACGACTCACGAAATGACTGCAATGCAATCATAGAAACTGCATCAAACAAACTGATTACCGGTTGCCAGAACACAGTTATCCCCAACAGTGTGACTGCCATCGAACAGAATGCTTTCTGTGGTTGCAGCAGCATGGCCTCCATCACCATTCCCGAAAGTGTGACCAGCATCGGTTACGCAGCCTTCAAAGATTGTAGCAGCTTGACCTCCATCATCATCCCCAACAGCGTGACAAGCATCGATATAAGTACCTTCTATGGTTGCCGAAGCCTGGCCTCCGTTACCATTGGCAACGGCGTGACCAGCATAGGCAGTAAAGCCTTCGGTGGTTGCAGTGGTCTAACTGAGGTTTATTGTTACGCAGAACAAGTTCCCAACACAAGTAGCGATGCTTTTTCCGAAACCAACATAGAGAATGCAACACTATATGTGCCAAAAGGTTCTGTCGAATCTTATAAAGTCACTTCGCCCTGGAGTGGATTTGGCACAATCGTTGCTATCGCAAGTACTTCCACTGAAGAAGCAAAGGTAGGCAACCTCTGGTATGCCTTTGATACAGGAACAAAACAGGCAACTGTCATTGCATCCAAAGACGATGAGTATTCCGGCAACATCGTAATTCCAGCCTCCGTCCAGTATCAGGATGAAACGTACGCTGTAACCGAAATTGACGGCAGTGCTTTCAATGGCTGTAGCGGCCTGACAGCAGTGACAATACCCAACAGTGTGACAGGACTTCCGCGGTTCGGTTTCAGTGGTTGTAACAACTTGGCCACTGTCACTTTGGACTGCTGGGCAATAATATCCAAGGTATATCCTGGGCAATCGTCAAGGGAATTCGCTCGTTTGTTTGGCGACCAGGTTAAAGAGTGTATTATTGGAAATTCTGTAACATACATTGGTAATTTCTTTGAGGATTGCTCTTCTATCGAGAGCATCACCATCGGTAGCAACGTGGAAGAAATACGTTTTGGAGCTTTCCGTGGCTGTGATTTGGTCTCTATAACAGTCAATGCAGAAAACAGTACGTATGATTCCCGCGACAATTGTAATGCTATCATTGACACAAACAATAATATTCTAGTTCTGGGCTGTAGAAATACCGTTATTCCCAGTAGCGTGAAAAGCATCGATGCTAGAGCATTCTATTGCTGCAGCCTGACCAGCATCACCATTCCCAGTAGCGTGACACTTATTAGCACTGAGGCCTTCTACGGCTGTAGCGGCCTGACAAATATCACGTCTTATATAAAAGAACCATTTGCCATTAGCGATAATGTTTTCAATGGCATCCCATACGAAACAGCTACGCTCTTTGTGCCGGCAGGGACTATTGATGCCTATAAAGCTACAGATGGATGGAAGAACTTCCAAAATATAGAGGTGATTCTTCAGCCGCTGACGATTTCTGCGGTAGGTGACGGAACCGTGACATTCAACGGTAAGGTACTGGCAGACACCACAGCTACGTTCATGGTTGCCGGTGAAGTACAATTGCTGCTTACTCCAGAGGAAGACTGCCATATAGAACGTGTGATGGTCAATCAGCAGGACAGCACATCACAGGTGACAGACGGCGTGCTAACCCTGAATATTGTAGATGGAGACTACTTTGTTCTTGCCGAGTTCCAACATAATATAGTGATAGAACCAGAGTACGTTACATACACCATCTATATTGACGGCCTCGGCGACGTGCGGGTGAAGAACGAAACGCTCTCCTATAGCGAGCAGACTATCCGCGTGCCGCAAGGCGGAGATTTAGTCTTAGAGTTCCTACCCGACGAAGGTCAAATGGTGGACAAGGTCACCTGGAATGGAGAAACGGTGACAGAGCAAGCTTTGGGTAACACCTTTGTGGTGCGCAATGTTATGGAGGACGGCACCGTGTCCGTCATCTTCATGGAACGGATAGAGACCTTTGAGTATGAAGGTATCAGATATGGTGTTACAGACAACACCAATCACATTGTGAAGGTGCTACCGTATGACTACAGCGGTCATCTGTCCGTACCCGAAAGCTTCGAACATAGTCAGCGGACATGGCAAGTGCAGGAAATAGGCAGTCTGGCCTTTGCCAATTGCGAATGGCTCGTCTCTGTGAAAATCCCGGCCTCCATCTCTCAAGCGGGCAAGAACCTCTTCAAGCGCGACACCCGTCTGGCTGCCATCCAGTGGAATGCAGAACTGCCTTTGCGTACGGAGGTGACAGGAGAACTGACCAACGCCAATATGCTGTACTATGTCAAGGACAGGTCTTACGCACCTCAAGGCGGCAATGTGATTGTGAATGGCATGGCCGAAAACATCATCCTCTCCGACGACCATGACTTCTACTGCCCCGAGGCGTTCAAGGCCAAGAAGGTTGCCTATAGTCACAACTACAGGATGCTCACACGCCGCGAATATTGTCAGGGTTGGGAAACGCTGGCACTGCCGTTCAACGTGAAGACAATCCGCCTGTCCCGTAGCTCCGACAACAATCCCGAGATTTATCCCTACGAAAGCCTGACTGATGATGAGGTGGAAAACAAATTGCCCTTCTGGCTCTACAGCTATGGCGACGATGACAAGTTCGCCCCTGCCGCAAGCATCGAGGCCAATACGCCCTACATCATTTCCATGCCCAACGATGTGACATACCTGCCTAAGTACCGCCTGGCCGGCAACGTGACATTCTCTGCACAAGACGATTCAGGTGTAGATGTATATTGTACAAGCGATGAGAACCTGAAGGTGCCGGGCTCGAATAGACACTTCCAGCCATCCTACCAGAGGCAGGCCATGGGAAACGATTGCCTTTTGATAAATGTGAACGACTCCGTTAATCATCAGTTTGCAGAAGGCAGCAAGTTCATACAGGCTTTGCGTCCGTCCCGCCCCTTCGAGGCATATATGATTTCGCAGACGGTCTCTGTTAAGCCCTGGTATGATATCCTCGAGCAGATGCCCACCGAGATACGCGACATTCCCGCGAAGGAGATTGAACAGAGAACAGGAAATGTCTATGACCTGAGCGGCCGCGAAGTATCAAGTGGAAAACCTGCAAACGGCAGACTGCCAAAGGGTATCTATATTATTAACGGTAAAAAACAAGTAATAAAATGATTACTCGCATCATTAATCTATTGGTATTTATATGCCTGTGTCAGATGACTCTAGCACAGAACACCCTGAAACAAGCAGAGGCTATTCTTCAGGACACGGAACGCTACCTCTCTGCCATGGGGGAGGGTACAACACTTGAGGAAGCAGACCAATATGCCTTGCACCAACTGACATCCCAAATCAGTGTGAGCGTTCAAAGTCAGTTTAAGTTAGAGGAGGGGGAAATCACAGACAACGCCCAGACATCATCTCGGTCTGCGGTGGAATCTGTTATAAAGACGTACTCCAAAGGTACGCTGCACAATGCCCGCCAAATGCTCATCGAAAATAAAAAGGGAAACGGCTACCGCGTGCTGCGCTATATAGAAAAGACAGATATTCAAAAGGTTTTTTCCGAGAGGACAGACAAGGTCTTGGACTATGTTTCACTGGCAGAGAAATCAGAGGAGAAGAGAGAGATAGACTATGCGCTACGCTATTACTATAATGCCTATTGCCTCCTGCGCAGCCTTCCAGACCGGAATACCGTGAGACGGAACAACGAGCCTCTTTCCATCACCATTCCCCAAAAGATAGAACGCATCTTGGGCAAGTTGGAGTGTTCCGTGAAACAATGGGATGACAATCAAGTGGATCTTTTCTTCACTTATGATGGTGAGGCTGTTAACTCACTAGCCTTCCAAGTACATAACGGCTATGAATACGGCCACACCATTACAGCAAAGAATGGCAATGCCCGCGTAGAACTTGGCATGGGGAACAGCGGCAGTTCTCAATTGAACATCCGATATGTCTATGAACATTTACAAGATTTCTCCGATGATGAGAACGTGAAATCAGTAGCGGAAACGATGGTGATGCGCAGCTTCGGTGAGAAGCAGATTGTTCATCGCGGTACGAAGAAGGAACAGAAAGCTACGTCAGCACAAGCTATACTGGCACAGGCCACTGCCACAGAAGGACCAGAAACAGAGGAGCAAATGAATCAAAAGGCCATGGAGGCAGTTGTCAAGGACATTATAAAAGCCATTGAGGTTCGAAAATTTGAGGCTATAACACAATACTTTACGGAAGATGGGATGAAAATGTTCAACACCCTCATCCAGTCATATGGCAAGGTGAGTGTTGCATGTCCACAAAAGATACATTTTTATAAGCTTCATGACAAGACAATATGTCGCAGCATTCCGCTAACATTCCGCCTATCCAAGCAGACATTCAATGAAGACATTTGTCTCACATTCAATGCTGAGGGAAAGATTGAGTCATTAGCTTTTGGACTGAACCGAGCCTCACGGGATGATATTCTCACCACCAACTGGGACGGAGAGGTAAAGATGGAACTCATCAATTTCCTGGAAAACTATCAGACGGCTTTTGCACTCAAACGATTGGACTTCATTGGTAGCCTGTTCAGTGACGATGCCGTTATCATCACTGGCAGCGTTTTGCGCAAGGCTTCCATATCTTCTGCAGAACAGAATAGGATGACGTTCACCAATGCTGTGAAATACACACGGCACAATAAAGAAGAATACTTGGAAAAGCTTGCAAAATGTTTTGACAAGAATGATTTCATCAATATCCGCCTCACTGACAACGATGTGCGACGCATGGATGCCATACACGGCAAATGCTATGGAATCCTAATTCATCAAGACTACTATTCTACGACATATTCAGATACTGGCTACCTGTTCCTTATCGCAGACTTCAACGATTCGGAGAAACCTACCATCATCTTGCGTACTTGGCAACCAGAACGTGATCCTGGTATCTATCAAACAGAAAAGCAACGGAAACTAATGGAAGGCAGTCGGTACTATGGACTATATAATGTCTCGAGTTTTTGAATCGTTCAATACTACAGGAGAATACAAAACAACTTCACATGTCAAAAACATTTACTTTTATTCTGCTTCTACTCTGTTCAATGATTGCTTTGGGACAGCCTAAAGTTGTGGCTCATCGTGGTTACTGGCGAACAGAAGGCAGCGCGCAGAATTCCATTACATCGTTCCAGAAGGCAGCCGAACTGGGTTGCTGGGGCAGCGAGTTTGATGTTTGGTTGACGGCTGACGGCGTACCTGTCGTCTTTCATGACGCCACCGTAGAAGGCATACGCATAGAGGATACCACCTATGCAACACTCATGAACATACGTCTGAAGAATGGTGAGTTCATCCCTACCCTACAACAATACCTTCTGGAGGCAAAGAAATGGCCTGATTGCAGGCTGATTTTCGAGATCAAGCCCCATCGCAATGTCAAGCGGGACAACATGATTTCCGAGTTATCGGTAGAGCTTGTCAACCTGCTTGGACTTGCAGACAGAACCGACTACATCTCTTTCAGCAAACAAGTTTGCAAGCGCATTCACGAACTAGCTCCAGAAGCTAAGGTTGCTTATCTGAACGGTGACCTCACGCCCCAGCAGGTCAAGGAGATGGGACTCACAGGTATAGACTACAGCATAACGTGCCTCGACAAGCATCCCGACTGGCCGCGTGAGGCAAAGAGGCTTGGTCTTGAGGTCAACGTATGGACAGTCGATGGAGAAGAAGCCCTCAATCGCTTTGCCAACATGCCCGGCATAGACATCATCACGACCAACGACCCGAACATTCTGCTAAAATAACTTATACATTATATATTATGGCTAAGTATAACATCACCGAGAAGAAGGAGAAGACTAAGACGCTCTCTTACCGAAACTCCGTCACGCCCGAATTGGTTGAAGACGCTGCTAAAAAGATTATCATGAAGCTGATGGTTGAGCAGAAGTATCGCGACCCGAACTACTCTGCCAAACGTCTTGCCGACGACATCGGTGTCAACTCGCGCCACATCAGCGCAGTCATTAACCTGCGATTCCAGCAGAACTATTCACAGCTGGTTGGTGTAATGCGTATTCAAGAAGCAAGATACATGCTTCAAGACAACAACTTCGACAAGATGACGATGGAAGACATTGCCGTCAACGTTGGCTTCACAACACGCCAAAGCTTCTACGCCACATTCTACAAGCTGTGTGGAATGACGCCGAAGGAGTACAGGCTGAAGTTTGGCGCAACGCCAGAAGCCAAACCTGCGACTCCTAAGAAGAAGGCAAAAGGAAGGAAGAAAAGCAAGAAAGCAAAGAACAGCAGCAAATGACTGAACCGTTAGCTCGACAAGGTGAACGCTTTGCCGACCTTCAGCTACTTCGCTATGAGGTTCCTGACTTCTCCCTCCTACCCCTACGTCAGAAGCTTCTTGTCTATTATTTAGCAGAAGCAGCTCTCTTGGGGCGCGACATATTATGGGACCAGAACTGCCGCTATGGACTTCGCCTGCGACAAGTTCTGGAAGACATCTATGTGCATTACAACGGCCCCAAAGACAATGCTGATTGGCAAGCCTTTGTCGTATATCTGAAAAGAGTCTGGTTCTCCAACGGCATACACCATCATTACAGCTACCTCAAGTTTGAGCCAGGCTTTAGTCGTAAGTTCTTCATCGAAAGGCTACAGGCAATGAACTATAGCCAAGAGGCAATTGACGAGTTGGCAGAAATCATCTTCAATCCAAAGGTGATGCCCAAGCGAGTCAATCAAGCCGACGGAGAAGACCTGCTGCTTACCTCTTCATGCAACTATTATGCAGAAGGCATTACCCAAGCCGAAGCCGAAGCATTCTATGCCAACCTCAAAAAG
>Ga0310690_10005076_pt1 | contig 18157 bp, 14 predicted proteins | sample AusTroGonzalo_MG_2_FD_207661 | JGI IMG/M metagenome (GOLD analysis project Ga0310690, IMG submission 207661) | Bovine rumen microbial communities from tropical cattle in Woodstock, Queensland, Australia - Gonzalo_04 (v2) (version 2) | ecosystem: Host-associated > Mammals > Digestive system >...
TGTGTTTCGTTTTTATCTTGTTTATCCTATTGTTTAAAGCCGTTAATTCCACATCGCTCATCGATGCCGTCTATATCCTCGCTTCCTATACCTACGGTCCGCTGCTCGGCTTGTTTGTCTTCGGACTCTTCACCAAGCAGCAGCCAAATGACCGTCTGGTGCCTTATATCTGCATCGCATCCCCAGTGATTTGCTATGCACTCGATAGGACAACACAATACCTGTGGGATTATCGTTTCGGCTACGAACTGCTGATGCTCAACGGTCTGCTGACCTTTATTGGGCTATGGCTGACACATTTCCTAAGTTTTTTGAAACATGATGCAAAAAGTAAATAGTAATAAATAGCTACCTTTGCAGCGAAAAAATCAAAACAACAAAACATCAACAAAACTACAATGAACATTTTTCTGAAAAAAACTTTCTTCATGTGTGCTGCCGGCCTCTTTGCGACGACCGCTCAAGCACAGTTGTCAAGTAATCCTGACAAATTCCTTGGTAACATTACCACTCGAGGCCAAGTAGAGGCTGGCGGTGGTGTGGCATCGTACTATAAACTCTGGAACCAGATTACTTGTGAAAACGAGTCTAAGTGGCAATCTGTTGAAGGAACAAGAGGCAGCTTTAACTGGGGTTGTGACAGGGCTTTCAACTATGCCAATCAACATAACTTCACCTATAAGTTCCATGCCTTCGTTTGGGGTGCACAGTATCCAAACTGGTTCAGTACCAGTCTGTCAATCAAAGAGCGTTATGCAGCCATTCTGAACTGGTTTGATCATATCAGAGACAAATATGCCACCTTGCCAATGATCGACGTGGTTAACGAAGCTGTGGGTATGCACCAGCAAGGTAACCCGATGATGAAGGAGTCGTTGGGCGGTGAAGGTAAGACCGGTTACGACTGGCTCATCAAAGCCTTCGAGCTGGCTCATGAGCGCTTTCCCAACTCTATCTTGATTTACAACGACTATAACTCATTCCAGCATGATGTGGACGCCTACATCACCTTAGTGCAGACGTTGCGTGATGCCGGCGCCCCTATCGATGCCTATGGCAACCAGTCGCACGATGTGAATAATATCAGCGCAACCAATTTGGCCAGCGTCATGAAAAAGCAGCAGGATGCCCTGAAGATGCCGATGTACATCACAGAATTGGATATCGATATAGCAGACGACGCAAAGCAGAAGAAGCAATATGAGAGCATTTTTCCGTTGATGTGGGAGGCAGACTACTGCGCTGGTGTCACCATCTGGGGCTATATCCACGGTGCTACCTGGGTAGATAACTCTGGTATCATCAAGAACGGTAAAGACCGTCCTGCCATGACCTGGCTGCGTGAGTATATGCAGAAAGATGAGGCAAAGAATGCCAAGAGCCCCTATCCCGGCATGAAGAAGCGTATGGGCGTATTTGTAAAGCCTCTGGAGATAAAGGTTGCCGCAGGCGATGTCCTGCCCGTTAAGGTACGTACCTTTATTACAGATGATTACAAGGCAGAAAAGGAAGATATTGCCATTGAGAAGGTGGAACTGTATGCCGAGAATGAATTGATAGCCACAATGACAGAGGAACCCTACGTGACCGAATACACGCCAGCCACCTCTGGTAAGAAGACCTTAAAAGCCATCGTTTATACCAACGACGGTAAGACATACGAGCGTTACTCCGTCATTACAGCGTTAAGCACAACGGCAAAGCGTGAGCCATACAATGAGACCGCATTCACATTGCCTGGTACTATTGTCGTGGGAGAATACGACAAAGGCGCTTCTGGTGTATCCTATAACAAAGCTTCACGTACAGGAGCCGCCACTCAGACTGGTGGATGGATGGAGTATACGGTTGATGTGAAGGAAGACGGCATTTATACTTTTGATGCCGAAGTGGCCTCGACAGTTAATGGCGGTACCTTCCACTTGTCGGAGTATTCTCTCGACGGGCTGACATTCTTCGCAGACATGATAGAGGTTCCCAAGACGGGTGGCAACTCTAATTTCCAGACCATGCATCTGGATCTCAAGAAGCCTTTGACAGCCGGTCGTCACAGACTCTGTCTGAATATCGACAAGGGTGGCTTCTATATCAAGAACCTTACCTTCCAGAAAGACAGTCAGGATGAAAATATTGAGGTTGGTTTCTCTGAAGACAGTCCTGTGGCCATTCTTGGAGGCGAGAAAGCAACCATTACGGTAAATGCTTCGTCGAAGACGAGCACCATTGCCAATGTGAAGGTGTATGTAAACAACCTGCTGATCGCTACGCTGACAGAGGCTCCTTATACCTTTGAATACGAGCCTGCAGAGCAAGGCCATTACACCGTTACCGCCATCGCTACTGATGCCGACGGCAAATCAAAGACAGCAACTTATTTGCTGAGCGTCAATCCGAAGCGTGAACCGTTTGCAGCCGGTAAACCCTTTGCCATTCCTGGCACCCTGCAGGCCGAATATTTTGACAAGGGTGGTGAAGGCGCCGCCTATCATGATAATGATACAGAAAATCGTGGTGACGCCAATTACCGTTCTGCCGATGGTGTGGATATCGTAAACGGTAATAATGGTAAAGCCATCGGTTACACCAATACTGGCGAGTGGGTAGAATATACGATCAATGTAAAGGAAGCCGGTACTTACAGCTATGAAGCGACAGTCTCTTCTGGTACCACAAACTCCGGATTCTCAATCAACATCAGGAAAGATAAGACTATCACGAAGTTAGCAGATGTCAAAGTACCACAGACGGGTAATAACGACTGGGATACTTACAAGACTGTTGAAGGAACCGTTGAACTGGAGGCTGGTGAACAGATTCTCCGCCTCATCATTACCGGTTCAAACTGTAACATTGATAAGATTAAATTCAGTTTGGTAACAGGCATCAATGGTGTGGTGATGGATGAACCGTCATCGGATGATGCCCTTTACAACCTTTCTGGCCAGAAGGTAAATGCCAACTATAAGGGCATTGTTATCCAACGCGGCAAGAAGCAGTTGAGCAAATAAATTGCTTGAAGATACTTACGTGGCGGAAAAACTCAAAATAATTTGGTTTTTCCGCCACTTATTTGTACCTTTGCAGCCGAAAAATAAATACGTATTTAAGACATGGAGAACAAGACTTTTAAGCGGACGACGGTGACGTCGGCGCTGCCTTATGCCAATGGCGGCGTGCATATCGGCCATCTGGCCGGTGTGTATGTGCCTGCTGATATCTATGTGCGCTATCTGAGACTGAAGAAGCGCGAGGTGATGTTTATCGGAGGTTCTGACGAACATGGTGTGCCCATCACGGTGCGTGCCCGTAAGGAGGGAATCACCCCACAGGATGTGGTAGACCGCTATCATAAGATGATCAAGGACTCGTTCGAGGAGTTCGGCATATCGTTTGATGTCTATAGCCGCACCACCAGCGAGACGCATCATAAGTTCGCTGCTGAATGGTTCCGCAAGCTCTACGACGAGGGTAAGCTGACGGAGGAAACCACCGCCCAGCTCTATGACGAGGAGGCCAAGCAGTTCCTGGCAGACCGTTACGTGACGGGCGAGTGCCCCCACTGTCATGCTGAGGGTGCCTATGGCGACCAGTGTGAGAAGTGCGGACGCGACCTTTCGCCTACGGAACTCATCAACCCGAAATCGACCATCTCTGGTTCTACACCTGTGCTGAAGGAAACCAAGAACTGGTATCTGCCGCTGAACGAGTATCAGGAGTGGCTGAAGAAATGGATCCTCGAGGAGCACAAGGAGTGGCGTCCGAATGTCTACGGCCAATGTAAATCTTGGCTCGATATGGATCTGCAGCCTCGTGCAATGACACGTGATCTGGATTGGGGTATCCCAGTGCCTGTGGAGGGTGCTGACGGTAAGGTGCTCTACGTGTGGTTCGATGCCCCTATCGGCTACGTTTCCAACACCAAGGAACTCTGCGAGAAGGAGCCCGAGAAATGGGGCTCTTGGGAGAAATGGTGGCAGGATGAGGACACCCGTCTGGTGCACTTTATCGGCAAGGACAACATCGTGTTCCACTGCATCATCTTCCCTGTGATGATGAAGGCGCACGGTAAGTATATCATGCCTGACAACGTGCCTGCCAACGAGTTCCTGAACCTCGAGAACGATAAAATCTCCACCTCTCGTAACTGGGCCGTCTGGCTCCACGAGTATCTGGTGGATATGCCAGGCAAACAGGATGTGCTGCGCTATGTGCTGACAGCTAACGCTCCTGAGACCAAAGACAATAACTTCACTTGGAAGGACTTCCAGGATCGCAATAACAACGAACTGGTAGCCGTTTATGGCAACTTCGTGAACCGTGCCCTCCAGCTCACCAAGAAATACTGGAACGGTGTCGTTCCCGCTTGTGGCGAACTGACGGATACGGATAAGGCCGCTTTGGCTGAGTTCAAAGACGTGAAGGAGAAGGTAGAGGAACTGCTGGAGAAGTTCAAGTTCCGTGATGCCCAGTTCGAGGCTATGAACTTGGCTCGTATCGGAAACAAGTACATCACCGACTGTGAGCCTTGGAAGGTCTGGAAGACCGACCCCAAACGTTGCGAGACCATCCTGAACATCTGCTTGCAGTTGACAGCCAACCTCGCCATCGCTTTCGAGCCGTTCCTGCCATTCAGCAGCAAGAAGCTCCGCGAGATGCTGAATATCGACAGCTTCGAGTGGGAGCAGTTGGGCTCGACAGATCTCCTGAAGGCTGGTCATCAGCTGGGTGAGCCTGCTCTGCTCTTCGAGAAGATCGAGGATGACGTGATTCAGAAGCAGCTCGACAAACTCGAGGCAACTAAGAAGGCCAACGAGGCTGCTGCCTATAAGGCTGCTCCTATCAAAGATACTGTCAGCTTCGAGGAGTTCGAGAAGCTTGATATCCGTGTGGGTCTGGTAAAAGACTGTCAGAAGGTGAAGAAGAGCAAGAAGCTCCTGCAGTTCACCATCGACGACGGCTCTGGCACTGATCGTACCATCTGCTCAGGTATCGCTCAGTTCTATGAGAACCCAGAGGAGCTTATCGGCAAGCGCATCCTCTTCGTGGCCAACTTCGCTACGCGTCAGATGATGGGTATCGAAAGTCAGGGTATGATCCTCTCTGCCGTCGATGCCGACGAGAGCCTCAGCGTGGTGACGACCACAAAGGATGTCAAGCCTGGCAGTCAGGTAGGATAATTAATTTGGTAAATAAGATGAGGCCTGGGTCGTTAGTCAGATAACAACTGATGACCCAGGTCTTTTTCATGACAGATAGCAATGATCTGCTGGACGACCTCATCCATTATTGGCACGTTGACAACCACATACGAGGGATAGTCAGCACAAAGCACCACGAGGTTCATGGCTTTGACCTTTATCCCATAGTGAGCCTCGAGCATATATCGGTAGAGGTTCTGCTGGATGCAATAATGATAGAAGGGGGTATCGGGCAGCGAGATGCCATTGAAACTGCGTTTGCCACCAAAGGCCTCCACCACGGGTTGTCCCAAGACATTCACCACTTTACTGCTGCGCTTCCAATCGTAGATGGTAAACTCATCATTTGTTTTGCAGACCATATCGATGGTGCCGGCGATGTTCAAGTCGGTGTCATAGACTGGCCACTCTTGTCTGTAAGGTAAGATTGCGTAGTCGCTGACGAAGCGGAGGAAGTGCTGGCGCTCCTTTTCTACACCGATCAACTCTGTTGTATCTTCGAACGTAAAGGGGCAGGCGGTGGCAAATGTCCCGTCACGGAAATAGTTCTCTGTCTGCTCGTGTACGAATGTACCCACCTCGCGAGCCATCTTGCCGATTCGTTCCCATTTCTTCAGTGTTTCTTCGATAGGTGTGCCATAGCGCTCGAACTGCCGTTGGGCCGCTGCCTGAGCATTAAATTGCTCAAAGAAATAGGCTATCAGCGAACTCACGGGCAGAAGTCGCTTTTCTACTCCTTCTCTCCTTACAGTATAAATATGCCGCTCGGGCTCAAAGTCGATGAATTGGTCTTGCTCATATTTCCCTGCATCGGTAAACCGCTGCATTTTCTCCTCCATCGCTTTCGAACGAGTCAACTTGTATGGGGTTTCATTGGGGTGGTTAGTCATTGTTTCTTTGCTTTTTAAGTGCAAATATACAAACTTTTTTCAAAAGAGCAACGTTTTTTCCGATAAAATGATTACCTTTGCAGAAAATCAACCAATATGAAGGAACTATATTACGCTGACAAGAACCGCTACTCCAATGGAATGGAATATGAACGCTGTGGGCGCTCTGGTGTGTTACTGCCCAAAGTAAGCCTCGGCTTCTGGCATAATTTCGGCAGTGTCGACCCCTATGAGCGCAGTCGCGAGATTACACACTATGCCTTTGATCACGGTATTACCCATTTCGATTTGGCCAATAACTACGGACCCGTATACGGCTCAGCCGAGGAGACGATGGGTCGACTGATGGATGAGGATTTCCGTCCGTATCGCGATGAGCTTTTTATCTCATCCAAAGCCGGCTACGACATGTGGCCTGGACCGTATGGTGACTGGGGTTCCAGAAAATACCTGATGGCTTCACTCGATCAGAGTCTGAAGCGGATGAAAATTGACTATGTGGACCTCTTCTATAGTCATCGCTACGACCCCTATACGCCCTTAGAAGAAACGCTCCAAGCGCTGGTAGATATTGTGCGACAGGGCAAGGCGCTCTATGTCGGCATTTCCCGTTGGCCACTCGAAGCCACCCGTTTTGCGGCGAAATACCTGAAGGAGCGTGATGTGCCCCTACTGATTTATCAGGGAAAACTGAATATGCTCGACCGCGAACCACAGGAAGAAGGCATCCTTGACTTCTGCTCAGAAGAAGGCATCGGCTTTATCTCTTTCTCGCCATTGGCACAGGGTCTGCTCACAGACCGTTACTTAAATGGTATTCCTCAGGACTCTCGCATGTCGAAGGGCAAGTTCCTGAAAGAAGAAATGCTTACACCTGAGTTGCTTGAAAAGCTGCGTCGCTACAACGAAGCCGCCCAAAGTCGCGGAGAATCGTTAGCGGAAATGGCTTTGGCGTGGATTCTCCATCAGAAAGGTGTAACCTCTGTTCTGGTTGGTGCCAGCAGTACGGCCCAGTTAGAGAAGAATCTACGCTGCATAAATGCAATGCCGTTTGAAGAAGATTTATAAGATTACTCGGACATATGACAACAATCATTAAAGAAGGAGGAAAAACCATTGTAAAAACTGGTGAGCGCGTAGACACCTTGAATGCCACACAGTTTGAACGCGAGATGGAGGCCGCCTTGGAAAAAGGCGTCGACCTGGAGCTTGACTGTACAGATCTGCAATATATTTCCAGTTCCGGTTTGCGTGTCATTCAGGAAACAATGCGCATCGTGACGCGTAAACTCAACGGACAGATTAAAGTGACACATGTGAGCCCCTCTATCTTCAAGATTTTCCATATGACAGGATTCACCCGTATTATTACCATTGAGAAATAGACAAAGATATGGCTGACATATTCAACAAAGAAGCCCTGGAAGCCCTTAACGACCATAGTGAGGCTGAGGAGATGGCACGTGTGGCCTCGCCGAAACTGAAACTGGTGCTGGGCGCCATGTTGACTATGGTAGCGGTCGGTATCTATTGGTGCGCCTTTGGCACCATCAACGACAAGGTGACAGCACAAGGCATTGTGTTCCCTTTTGACGAGGTGACAGCCTTGAATGATTCCACCGTTGGAACCAACGATCGTGTGTTCGTCAGTCACGGACAAGCCTGGCTGATGCCACCCACAAAAGGACGGGAGATGCTTTGCTATGTGACTTTCAACGACCTGCGGAAATTAAAACCCGGGCAACAGGTACAGGCAACCCCCGCCGACCTACAGCGCGAGAACTGGGGTTATGCCTATGGTAAGGTAGAAGGTATCGAACAATATCCGACGACCAAGGACGATGTGATACGACGGCTTAAACTGGATCCCCTGGCTGCGTTCATCAAAGATGGTGAGGCCATCTATGAGGTGCGTGTCATTCTTGAAGAGAAAGACGGACATCTGGTATGGAGCCGTGAGAAAAGCCAAGGTCTGAAAATTAAGACGGGCTCACTCTGCAATATTCAGATTATCACCCAACAGAAGCCCGTTTGGAGGGTGCTCATCGGAGCCGTCGACAATGCAGTAGAATCGGCTACAGGCAATTGATATGAGCAAGGTCGTGAAGATGCCAATGGTGATGCAGATGGAATCTGTGGAGTGTGGCGCAGCCTCACTGACGATGATTCTTGCGCATTACGGCAAGTGGCTGCCCTTGGAAGAGGTGCGTGCGGCTTGTGGCGTTTCACGTAATGGCAGTTCAGCAAAAGATATTGTATTAGCCGCCAGAAACTATGGTCTGGAGGCAGAGGGCTATCAGGTGACACCAGAGGCGCTTGATGGTATGCAACCCGCCATCATCCACTGGAACTTCAACCACTTCGTCGTCTTCAGAGGTTATAAAAAAGGGGTTGCCTGTCTGAACGACCCCAATGCCGGGCCTGTGGAAGTGCCCATCAATGATTTCAGGAAATCCTTTACTGGTGTTGCGCTGACGTTTGCTCCGACAGCTGCTTTCAAAAAGGAAGGACACCATACCCGCATTCTGTCGTATGTCAGAAAATATTTGCAAGGCGCAGGCGAGGCTTTCTGGCTTACTTTCACCTTTGCACTCTTGGCTGCTTTTGTCGCACTCGTTATCCCTCTTTTTACCCGCACTTTCATTGATGAGATTCTCTCGGGAAAGAACCGTGACTGGAGCTCTACCTTCTTCCTGATCATGGGCATAGTGGCTCTGTTCCAATTGGTGCTGGTATTACTGCAGGCCCGTTATGCCAAACGGGTGGCTGGTTCGTTGGCAATGAAAGGGAACGTAAAGTATCTGAATCATGTGCTGCGACTACCCATCTCATTCTTTGCCATGCGAAGTGTGGGTGAGTTGCAACAGCGCCAACACCTGAACGAAACCATCACCCACTCACTTGTAGAGGTGTTGGCTCCACAGATTATCAATATTGCCCTGCTTGGACTCTACCTCGCACTGATGCTCAACTATTCCGTGGTGCTGACTATGGTGGGCATCGTTGCCGCAGCGGTCAATCTGATCATCGTACAATACCATTCCAACCAACGCATTAACCTCATCCACTCCATGGAACAGAGTACTGGAAAATACTTCTCGGCGACTGTTTCCTGCATCGACAATATGGAGAGCATCAAGGCGGCAGGCGCTGAGACAGGCTTCTTTGAGTACTGGAGCGGCCTTTGGGCCAAGAAATTCAATATGGAAGGTAACGCTACAGAACAGCAACTGAAGATGAACCTGATACCTATCCTCGTGAGCGGACTGGTCAATACCACCATCCTCATACTTGGTGCCCTACTGATTCTGAAAGGTGAACTGTCTGTCGGTATGCTCTTGGCCTTCCAAGGATTCATGTCATCTTTTCTCTCGCCCGTCAACGACATCGTCAATGCCTCGAAGACCATCGTGGTGATGCGCAGTCAGATGGAGCGCATCGAGGACGTGATGAAGTTCCCAGAGGATCATCGCGAGAAAGAGGGCGATATGTATGAGGGCAAATTGGGCGGATTAGTGGAACTGAAGAATGTCACCTTCGGCTATTCGACCCTCCTACCCCCGCTTATCGAGAACTTCAACCTGCGTATCGAGCCTGGTCATAGTGTGGCTTTTGTCGGGAGTAGCGGTTGCGGCAAGTCGACACTTGCAAAACTCATCTCCGGTCTCTATAAACCTTGGTCTGGTGAGATCCTCTTTGACGGCAGACCGATAGAGAGTATCTCTTCTGAAGAACTGACAAATTCAGTGGCTGTTATCGACCAGAATGTCGTGCTTTTCGATGACACGGTTGCACAGAACATCCGTATGTGGGACGAAAGCATAGAGGATTTCACCCTGATGATGGCCTGTAACGATGCCCAAATACGCGATGATATCATCAGTCGCCCCGATGGCTTCAGCACCAAGATTGTCAGAGGCGGACAGAATTTCTCTGGTGGTCAACGCCAGAGAATGGAGATTGCTACCGCTCTGGCTAAAGAACCTGCCGTGCTGATAATGGATGAGGCCACCTCGGCCCTTGACCCGAAAACAGAGGATGAGGTGATGGCGTCAATCCGTATGATGGGGCCTACACAGATTATTATTGCCCATCGTCTCTCCACCATTCGCGACTGCGACGAGATCCTCGTCATGGATCAGGGAAAGGTCCTCCAACGCGGCACCCATGAGGCGTTGATGGCACAGGAAGGACTATATAGGGATTTAATGAAGAGTGAATAGCCATGGCCATCTATATCAAACAGATCAACAAGCGTAGGCAGTTGGAAAAAACCCTTCTTGCAGAAACTCTGGACCGTGGCGCTCAGAGATTGGGATTCCTACGCAAGAAAAAGGCGATTCCTCAGACGAACCAGTCGGCTCTCCGACAAATACTCGATGCTCTGGGCATCAAAGACTATGACCTGGAGGAGAACGACATTGTTTCTCCAGAGGAGCAGCTGACGGGTATTCTGCGCCCCCGTGGCATCCTCATGCGTCGCATCCGACTGACAGGTAATTGGTGGCGTGAATGTGTCGGCCCTCTGCTCGGCTATGCCAAAGACGGACAGCTTCTGGCCCTAACGCCCACCAACAGCGGTCTGGGCTATCATTATCGTGACCGTAATGGCATGATTAAGACCATCGGGAAAAAGGAGATGGAGCAAGAGCTCAAACCGACAGCCTTGACATTTACCAAACCTCTGCCACTGCGCACCTTGGACATCAAAGACCTTATCAGTTTTACCTGGAGTGTGGTTTCCGGCCCTAATGCGCTCATGCTCTGTCTGGCTGCTCTTGTCGTTGTATTGCTGGGTATGTTTACCCCTATGGCCAACAAACTTATCTTCGACACTGTCATTCCCACGGGCGACGCTTCTGACTTACTCCCTATCACAGGGCTGCTACTTGGTGCCACCATCGGCACAATGCTGCTGACATTCACTCGCAACCTCTATATTACCCGAGTGCAGCATATCGTAGACCTTCATACGCAAAATTCCATCATGGCTCGCACCTTCCTGCTCTCGCCCACTTTCTTCTCTAAGAATGCGAGCGGTGAGTTAAGTGCAAAACTCAATAACGTTTCCATTCTTTCTGGCATGATCAATGAGACTATTATTGGCGCAGGGCTTTCTGCTGTGCTCTCGCTGATTTATCTCATGCAGTTATGGATTTACGGAAAATCGTTGCTTTTCCCTGCCCTTGGTATACTCGCCCTGCAGGCCATCATTCTTTTCTTGGTGTATAGACGAACCGTCAGAATCCAAAGTTTGTATACCGAGAAATCCACAAAACTCAGTGGACTGGAATATAATATGTTTGCAGGTATACAGAAAATAAAACTGACAGGTTCCGAAAACCGTGCGTTTACCCGATGGTTGGACCAATATACAGACCAGGCCCGTCTGCTTTATAACCCGGCCTTTATCTCCCGTCTGTATACAGCGTTGACAGCCTTTCTCGCCATCGGAGGCACCATGCTCATCTTCTGGTCCACCCTTTCAAACAATGTGGCCCCATCAGATTTTATTGCCTTCAGTTCTGCATTTGGCATGATGACGGCAGCGATGGCACAGATGAAAGACGTAGTTCCATCATTGGCTAGGATCAAGCCACTTCTTAAATCCGTCAAACCCATCCTCGAGGCTGTTCCTGAGATGGAAGCCAAAGCTCCGCAAGTGGAAGGTCTTTTTGGTGGCATAGAGGTCAGCGGGTTAAGTTTCCGCTACGAAGAAGAAGGACCCTTGGTTCTCGACAATCTCTCATTGTGCATAGAGCCTGGCGAGTATGTAGGACTTGTCGGCAGATCTGGCAGTGGTAAATCTACATTAATGCGTCTGCTTTTGGGTTTCGAACAACCTCTCTCGGGTGGTATCTATTACGATAATTATGACTTGGCAAAGGTCGACAAGACAAGTCTGCGTCGTAGGATCGGCTGCTGTCTGCAAAGCGGCAACCTTTTTGCTGGCGATCTTTTCCAAAATATTACTATCACAGCTCCTTGGGCCACGCGTGAAGATGCCTGGGATGCCTTACGGATGGCCAGTCTTGAGGAAGATGTCCGTAGGATGCCTATGGGCCTGAACACATTAATCAATGAAAGTGGTAGTGGTTTCAGTGGCGGACAAAAACAACGTATCCTCATTGCCAGGGCACTGATATCCAAGCCGGATATCATCTTTTTCGACGAAGCAACATCTGCCCTCGACAATATCTCACAAAAGCAGGTCAGCGAGAATCTCGACCAGTTACATTGCACCCGTCTCGTCATTGCCCAGCGTTTGTCCACTATCCGTCATTGCGACCGCATCATTGTGCTCGACAAAGGCAAGATTGCTGAGCAGGGCACCTACGAAGAACTCATGGCGCAAAAGGGACTTTTCTACGAAATGTCGTTACGCCAATTATAAACTTCAGATATGATGAATAAAAAACCTAACCCGACTCGGCGAAAACTCACTCTAAGTGAATTGTCAAGAGTGACAGGAGGCATTACTGTACCTTCGACGTCATCGGACCACGAACACCCTTATAACTCTTGAGGAAAGCCTTGGCAGAACCGAAACTGAGGAACATATCAAGACGCATGGGAATGTGGTTCTGATCATCCGTCACGTAGAAACGGATGAGTTCATGACTCTTGCCATTCTCATTCTCCCAGAACGAGAATACCAAACAGCGGAACTTCTCCTTAGTGTTGTCCATCTTATAATTGGTCTTACCGCGATAACTCAGCCATGAGTTCGACAAATGACGGGCATCGCTGATAGGCATGGGAATTACCTCGCCCTTCTTCAGTTTCGACGCATCGAAATTACGGGCACGAAGGAAGATGGACATCATGTCATAGATACAATTTTTATAGGTACTCGTCTTCCTGTGTTCTTCGCCATCGGCATCGATACGATGCTTCTTCAACTGGCAGTTGCCATTAGGATATGAATACCACACCTCATCGACGTAGTAACGGCTTCCCTCACGAGCCCCTTTACGGAAATATAGAGGCGAGAGATCGGGATTACAATAACTAAGCAAGGTATCGCGCATCGTGAAATACTTGTCAAGCGTATTATTACCCCTTGTTATCAGATACGATCGCCAAGCATCCTTACCCTCAAACTTTGTCATCTTAGTATCCATCGTAGCAGTACCTACAGTAAACCAGATGAGCTTCCAATTGAACTTTAAGTCATATTCCAATACTTCCCCCGACTTAAAGGCCGTATTTTCAATGCCACACTGCGCCTGTGCCATTATTGGCAGAAGTGCAAAGAGGTAAATCATGATTTTTTTCATTGTCATATTCATTGTTAATCTTATTATCATTTTTATGTTATAGTCTTACTCCTTGGGTCTTGAGATATTCCTTACCCAATTGTTTGGCGCGTTCAACATTACGGTTCTTCAGTTTCTTCTCCTGATCAGGTTTCTGCTTGGTGATGGCACCTGGCTTCTGGCGGAATCGTACTACCTCTGTTAGATTCCAGGATTTGGTCAGATCCCATTTCTCCTTACACTCTATCTCTTGAGGATAGTAATAAACGGCCTCTGCCTGACGGTCGGCCTTATAGTCACCTGTATCCCAGATACCATTGCCGTTGGCATCTACAAAGGCACGCATATAGTATTTACCTGGTGTAAGGTATTCAAACCTGGCCACGCCATTCTTTACACGCACTTCTCGTTCAGGATTATCAGAACCGCTGAGCAATTGGATAATAATCGAGGTGTCTGCTACCTCCAGACCACTGACGTTAATCATCAGCAGACTGAACTCATCCGGACCTTTCACCTTAATACCCTGCTTATGCGATTGTGAAACTTTGCCATAGATATCGATAAAGGCAGCGGAATCGATTTCAAAACTGTATTCCGTTTTCAAACGCCAGTCAACTAACAGTTCATATTCTCGTATTGAGTTTGCCTTTTGTTGGAACACGCAAGGTGTCTGATACCAAACGGAGTCGATCATCGAATATAGATGTACTTTCGATGTATCACAGACCTCTAATGGTGTTGGCATCTCAACGGTAATTCGTGAGTCTGGAGTGGCGGCACTCGGCACATTATATTTCACTTCCAGGGGTTTGACGGGATAGATAGAATCGTAAGGCTGATCATTCTTCTTTTTCTTTTCTTGTTGCTTCTGCCACTTCTCAATCTCCTTGTTCAAGTCCTTCATACGCTTCTCATAAGATACCTTGGAGATAACCTCAAGAGCGGAGTCTGTGTTGAGTACAAGGTTGCCTAATGTATCTGTCATATGATAGGTAATATCCATCAGTAAGGTGTCCTGATTCACGAGCATGGTATCGCGCAACCAATAATGAATCGTGTCACGCTTCTCGTTGGTCTCGATGACAAATGCACTGTCAGCATTAAAATTCAAGCCCTTTATTTCTGGTACGATAGAATCGCCATAAGTAAAATACATGGAAAACTTATTTGGCTCCACACGTTCTGTCTTAACCAGATAGCGATCCGTCTGAGGATGTGTGAACGCCAAAAGGGTAACATCATCTGGCAAGAAATGGGTATAAGGCACTTGTCGAAACGCATCGATATGCAGCGAATCACGCCAGATAGTATCTGTTCGGGTATCAGGCTTTGACGAAGGACTAAACGTCTCATGACTGAAGGCTATCATCTCGCCCATCTGCTTAAAACAGAAATCACCATCCATATCTTGAAGGGCGTATGCACGATAAGTACCAGACGCCACACCCTTCACAACAAAATGGCCTCGGCTATCCGTGCGTGACACACGCATCAGTGGTTTCGTGGTAAAAGCGGTATCTGACAGATCGTCATAGAGTCCCACCGCAATGCCTTTGATGGGCTCCAAATCGCTGGCATCCAGCACATAGCCTGCTATCTCGAAGGTATCAATCTGTTCGCCTGTCGAGAAAGTAAAGGTATAGTTACCCATGGGATTCCCCTCATTATTGTCGGAAATAGCATCGCTGAAGTCGATGGTGTAAGTGGTGTTCTCTTTCAGCGTATCTTTCAGCTCCACCACAATCTTCTTACCTGCTCCTTTGATTTCCGGTGTCTCTAATTGTGGCGGTGAGATAATTACCTTCTCCGTTGGATTGTCAACCTTAATAAACTCATCGAAAAAGATGGTGATTTTTTTCGCCTTGATATTGACACCTTTGTCTTCTGGTATGCTACCAACCACCTTCGGTGGATCATCGTCATACCACCCACCATCGGGCTGTCCCATTCTGGCACATGAGATAGTGAACAATGAATAGTGAATGGCGAATAATGCTAATGCTATCATCGGCAAAATCCTCATACTATTTAATGGTCTGATTTTTCTCATCACTATTCACTATTAACTATTCACTTATTAAGTGCCATTAACTGTTCTATCGTCTCGCGACTATTGCTCAAGCGAGGTACTTTGTGCTGTCCACCTAATTTTCCACGTAGTTTCAGCCAGTCGTTAAAAAGGTTCTGTCGAGCTTCAATAATCTCGAGATGCTGTAAGGTAATATCCTTATAACGTTTGGCCTCATAGTCAGAATTGATTTCCTGCAGACGCTTGTCCAGCAGATCTGAGAACAATTGCAAGTCGTCAGGACGTTTGGCAAACTCAATAAGCCACTGGTGACGGCACTTCGCGTTGGCATCCATAAACACTGGTGCTGCGGTGTATTCTGAGACCTCTGCACCCGTCTGTTCACAAGCATAGGCTAGTCCCTTCTCTGCATTGTCGACAATCAGCTCCTCACCAAAAGCGTTGATGAAATGCTTTGTTCGACCTGTGATGACAAACTTATAAGGATTAGTCGAGGTAAACTGAATTGTGTCGCCTATCTCATAACGCCAAAGGCCGCAGCAGGTAGAGATCACCATTGCGTAGTTCTTGTCCGTCTCCACAGCCCAGAGGGGGACAATATCACCACCTTCAATCGGTATAAACTCATAGAACACACCATAGTCGAGCATTAGGAGCATCGATTTGTCTCGAGGATCATTCTGCAGGCCGAAGAATCCCTCACTGGCATTATATGTCTCCATATAGTGCATCTTCGGTGAGGTGATAAGTTGCTCATACTGCTTACGGTAAGGCGTAAAGGCCACACCACCATGGAAAAACACCTCAATATTTGGCCACACCTCTTCCAGATGCGACTTACCAGATAGCTCCATCATTCTTGTAAGTACAGAGAGCATCCATGAGGGTACGCCCGAGATGTTAGTCACATTCTTATTCATCGCCTCACGGGCTATCTTGTCGCGTTTGATTTCGAAATCAGATATCAATGCCGTCTTTTTCTTGGGAACACGCACCAGATTAGCCAGAGGATTGATATTTTCAATCAAAATGGCACTGAGGTCACCCACCAGCGAGTCCTTCAGATTATAGTTGGGCGCATGACTACCACCAAGAATCAAAGCACGTCCGTCGAAGATACGCGATTTAGGGTTATTTTGCAGATACATCGCTACAGCATCGAAACCACCTTTGTAATGCATGCGCTTTAAACCCTCCTGGCTAACAGGGATGAATTTCGACTTATCGTTGGTAGTACCAGAAGATTTTGCATACCATTTCACACGGCCTGGCCAGAGGATATCCGTCTCACCATGTCGCATACGGTCAATGCTATCCTTTAGTTCTTCGTAGGTGTTAACAGGAATGTGCTTCACAAAATCATCATAGCCTTTCATCGTGGCGAAGGCATGATTTCGGCCGAATTCTGTGTCTTTCGCCTCAGCTATCAAATGACCCAGCACTGCTTCCTGCAATACCTTTCCCTCATTTTGATGCTTCTCCAACTCCAGTTGGCGAGACTCAAACACTTTTCTTACTATACTAGTAATACTCATTTCAAATTGCGCATTTCGCGTGCAAATTTACGCAATTCCATTGTAACGGGGGAAAAAATTACGATTTTTTTATATAATATTACATTCGACGGCGTTTCGCTTTCGGCATCGGAAGCTCTTTGCATGTCTCGCGGACAAGTTCAGAAAGATAATCACGGTCATCTACATCGGCAATATAGAAGTAATCTTTGGCCCCCTCATAGGGTGGACGCATGTCCACCGTCCGCAACAGTTTCTGACCCGCCTCTGTCGGCTTTAAATAGAAACAGTCATCGCAGATGAGTCCGAAGATCTTTCCGTCACAATAAATACCATAGTCGCCAAACATCTTTTTGGAAACTATTTCTCCAGCTCCACTACATTGGTCGACGATATACTCTACAAAATCAACATTGCTTGCCATTGTCTATTGTATTAATAAAACGGCTTCAAAGGTAATCAATTTTCTTCAATTGTTCGATAAAAAAACAAATAAATGCGTTTTCATTTCGCTAATTCGAAATTTTGCACTATCTTTGACGCAGTTTTTATGAAATAACTAAAGATATTATTCGGTATGGAGAAGTTTGAATTGAAGGCGCTGACGTATGCACCGCAGGACTTAGAGCCAGTGATTAGCAAAGAGACGATTGGTTTCCATCATGGAAAGCATTTGGCTGGGTATGTGAATAACTTAAATGGACTTTTGGAGGGGAGTCCGTTAGCAGGATTACCCTTGGAAGAAATTGTATTGAAAGCTGAAGGCGGAGTACTGAATAATGCAGGGCAGATTCTAAACCATAATCTGTACTTCGAGCAGTTCTGTGCACCCAAAACGGATAATCATCCTATTGGTAAGGTTGCCAAAGCTATCATTCGTGATTTCGGTTCATTCGAAGCTTTCAAGGAAGAATTCCAGAAAAAGGGAATCACACTCTTTGGTTCTGGTTGGGTGTGGCTCTCTGTAGACAAAGACGACAAACTCATCATCACGCAAGAAGGGAATGCAGCCAACCCTATTCAAAAGGGTCTTACGCCACTACTAACATTCGATGTTTGGGAGCACGCCTATTATCTGGACTATCAGAATCGTCGTCCTGATCACCTTGCTGCTCTATGGCAAATTATTGATTGGGAGATTGTTGAGAAGCGATACACCCGGTAGATAACATTAGAATTCTTCTGGCTCCCATAGGTGCCTCTGCATATCCACATGACCATTGGATTTAAAGGTGATGCCTTCGGATTCTAAGAGGGGGCGCTG
>Ga0310690_10005077_pt1 | contig 18146 bp, 12 predicted proteins | sample AusTroGonzalo_MG_2_FD_207661 | JGI IMG/M metagenome (GOLD analysis project Ga0310690, IMG submission 207661) | Bovine rumen microbial communities from tropical cattle in Woodstock, Queensland, Australia - Gonzalo_04 (v2) (version 2) | ecosystem: Host-associated > Mammals > Digestive system >...
CAGAAGCGCATCCCCTATCATCCCGCAGAGCTCGAAGAGTTCATGGGGAAGGCGTAATACCGAAATAACGAAATATCGAAATAAAACCAAAAAAACAACAATGAAAAAGATTCTAACTTTCGCACTCATGGCTATGGTAGCCGTCAGTGCTGGGGCTGCCAAGAAGAAGGCACCCGCCAAAGACCAGAACAAACCTGTGTTCACCGTTATCAAGGAGAACCCCATCACCAGCATCAAGGACCAGAACAGGTCGGGCACCTGCTGGGACTACTCTACCCTGTCGTTCTTCGAGGCTGAAATCCTGAAAGCCACTGGCAAAACCTACGACCTCGAAGAGTCGTTTGTTGCCAACAAAACCTACATGGAACGTGCCATCCAGGTGGTGCGCTACCATGGTGACTGCCAGTTCTCACAAGGCGGTTCGGCTGAGGATGTATTAGCCACGATGAAGACCCACGGCATTGTTCCCCAAGGCGTTATGCCCTTCCCTGGCTCACTCTATGGTGACTCCCTGAACAACTTCAACGAGTTCTTCTCGCTGTTGGAGCCCTATGTGGCTGCCATCGCCAAGAGCGATGCCAAGAAGATCTCCAACCAGTGGAAGGTAGGCCTGCAGGGCATCCTCGACGCCTATCTGGGCAAGTGCCCCGAGAAGTTCACCTATGAAGGCAAAGAATACACGCCGAAGACCTTTGTCAAGAGCTTGGGTATCGACCTAAATGACTACGTCTCGATTACTTCTTACACCCACCATCCCTTCTATACGGCTTTTGCCGTCGAGGTGCAGGACAACTGGCGCTTCCCGCTGTCATACAACCTGCCGATGGATGAGATGATGCAAATTATCGACAATGCCATTGACCAGGGCTACACCATTGCCTGGGGCGGTGACGTGTCGGAGCCCGGCTTTACCCGTCAGGGACTGGCCTATGCCGTTGATACCAAGCAGACGCAGAGTCTGGCAGGCAGCGACATGGCTAAGTGGCTGAAGCTCACTGCAGAGAAGAAGCGTTCCATCATCGACTCCTTAGGTTACAAGGTACCCGAGGTGGTAGCCACCCAGGAACTGCGCCAAGAGCGTTTCGACAACTGGGAGCTGACCGACGACCACGGCATGCTGATTTACGGTGTGGCCAAAGACCAGGCCGGCAAGGAATATTATATGGTAAAGAACTCATGGGGTGAGACTGGTGAATACAAGGGCATCTGGTACATGACCAAGACCTTCATCGCTGCCAACACCATGGACTTCCTCGTGAACAAGAAAGCCATCCCCGCAGAAATCCGCAAAAAGTTAGGAATATGAACAGAATATCCATCATTGTCATTGGTCTGTTGTGCTGCGGAGCTGCCGTAGCTCAGACCGCCCGCGAGGAATTCAAGGAGAACTTCTACCTCTCAGGCAGCAACTATCTGGACTACGATCGCCAGCTGAGTACTACACCGCTAACGGCTACCCCCAAGGGCTACGAGCCGTTCTACATGAGCCACTACGGACGCCATGGCTCACGCTGGCTCATCGGCGAGGGCGACTACACCAGTCCGCTGAACACCCTGCGTGATGCCGATGCCGAAGGCAAACTCACTGCCGAGGGCAAGGCCGTTCTCAACAAGCTGGAGCGTTTCTACCCCACCACCATCAAGCGCTTGGGTGAGCTGACTACCGTCGGCGAACGTCAGCACCACGGCATCGGTAGCCGCTTAGCCAAGAACTTCCCTGAGATTTTCAAGGCCAAGAACGTTGCCATCGATGCACGCTCCACCGTTGTCATCCGTTGCATCCTGTCGATGGAAGCCGAGTGTGAAGAACTGGCAGCTGCCAACCCCACTGCCCGCATCCATAACGACGTGAGTGAGTCGTTCCAGTACTACCTGAATCACGACTGGAATGACCGTCTGCGTCAGGCCAGCCGCGAGGGTCGGAAGGTACGCAACATTTACGAACGCAAGTACAACCACCCGCAGCGTCTGATGAAGGTGCTGTTCAACGACCAGGACTATGTCTATGAGAACGTCCGTGCCAGCTCGCTGATGCGCCAGCTCTTTGAGTTAGCCTCCAACATGCAGAGCCACGACACCGACATCGAGCTCTACTCGCTCTTCACCGAAGAGGAAATCTATGACCAGTGGCGCATCCGCAACGTAGGCTGGTACTTGGACTACGGTGCAGCCCCCCAGACGCAGAGCATCATGCCGTTCAATCAGGTCAACCTGCTGAAGAACATCATCGAGACAGCCGATACCATCGTTGGCGTCGGCACGGCTCAGACACCGCAGGCTACGCTGCGTTTTGGTCACGAGGTGTGTGTCATGCCTTTGGCTTGTCTGTTGGAACTGGGACAGTGTGGTGCTGTCGTTGAGGACCTCGACACCCTCGACAATGTGTGGCGCAACTACCGCATCTTCCCCATGGCCTGCAACATTCAGCTCATTTTCTATCGTCCCGTCAAGGGCAAGGAGGGCGACATCCTCGTCAAGGCTCTGCTCAATGAACGCGAGATAACCCTGCCCGCAACACCCGTCAGTGGTCCCTACTACCGCTGGGCCGACCTGCGCAAGTACTATCTCGACAAGATCAGGAAGTTCGAAGAAAAGAAATAGTCAGATCTTATGGGAATCATCATTGGAATAGACGTGGGCATATCAACCACGAAGATTGTAGGACTGAAGGACGGACGCATCACGGCACCGACACGCATCACTGCCGCCGACCCCATCACGTCGCTCTATGGTGCCTTTGGCAAGTATCTGCACGACAACGACATCGCCCTGAGTGAAGTGGAGCAGGTGATGCTGACTGGCGTGGGGTCTGCCTACGTGAAAGGTCCCGTCTACGGACTGCCTACCAACAAGGTGGAGGAGTTCCTGGCCGACGGCTTGGGAGCACGCTATGAATCGAAGCTCGACCACACCATCGTCGTATCGATGGGCACAGGTACCAGCTTCGTGCTGTGCGATGGCGACGACATGCGCCACATCGGTGGTATCGGCGTAGGTGGCGGCACACTGGCAGGTCTGTCACGCCTGCTGCTGAACACCAGCGACATCAAGGCTGTATCGGCACTCGCCATGCAGGGCAACATCAAGAATGTAGACTTGCTCATTGGCGACATCTCAGCCGAACCGCTGCCCAACCTGCCGATGGATGCTACAGCCAGCATCCTGGCAAAGGCACAGAGCGATGCTGCCAAGGAAGACGTGGCTGCCGGCATCATCTCGATGGTGCTGCAGACCATTGGCTCTGCCGCATGGCTATCGAGTCGTGGCAGCGACATCCGCGACTTCGTACTTATCGGCAACCTCACGCTGCTGCCCCAGTGCAAGGATGTGTTCCCGCCCCTGGAGAAGCTCTACAACATTCGCTACCACATCCCCAAGTATTCACAGTACTGCACCGCCATCGGCGCAGCACTCAGCTATAAGAGCACTCAGCTATAAGGAAAGAGATGCTGGGTAATTAGGAAAAAGGTGCCGGGTAACAGGGAGTTTACCGGCACCTTTTTAGCGTTTGCGTACGCCCAAACAACCATTCGCGTATACCCAAACAACCGCTTGCGTACGCCCAAATGACCTTTCGCGTATACGCAAAATCAAACGCAATATAGACGATGACTATTTCTGTTTACTTCACTTCCTCCCACATCAGCACGGCACCATTGCGGCGGGCTGGATCAGGACCGGCGAAGTCCCAGGAATAGGAGCTGCCAGTGGTGGGACTCATACCGAGATACTTGTGGTTCTTCAGCGAGAGCAGCATGAAGTCGTGGTCGAGGAAGTCCTGCCAGAGGAACTCCGTGCTATTGACATCGTCGGTGGTACGGAGTTTTTCATCCCCGATTCCGAGGCTCTTGGTGAAGCGCACATCTCCGGGCAGACCATCGCCATAGACCTTCACATAGCGTCCATCGGCGCACTGAAGGGCTACCTTACCCTGTCCGCGGTCTATCACCTTGAACTTCGTCAGTTCGCTGTTGTCACCGGCATGGGTGTCGTGAAGCATACCGTGCTTCAGGGCAATGGCGGGACGGCCCGTTGCCTTGTTGATGATGCGAATGGTCTTGCTGTAAGGAATATTCTGACTGCGGTCGGCACAAAGTTCGTCAACTGTGAAGTTGTCGAACTCGGCATAGCCGCCTTTCTGCCCCTTCACGTTGAAGGCAAAGAGGGCGTGACGCGAGCCCTGGAAGGAGATCAGCTGATAGGTCAACGGCATCATGCGGCCTATGGTCTGGAAATTCTCACCGTCGGTAGAATAGGCATACTGCGCCTGATTGTTGTCGTAGTCGCCAATCATGCGGAGGAATATTTTCCCGTTGGCAAGACCAACAGACACGTTGACGGTATCGTTAGTCATCTGCTCGAAGCAACTGAGGGTCAATGTCTTACCGTCCTTCACGACACCAAGCCAGGAGCAGGGCACGTTGATGTTGCCAAGACCGGCGACGTCGCCGTCCTTCAGACCTTTCACATTCAGCTCAACGGTAGCTACCGACTTCGGACCGATGACACGCTGCGTCAGGGTGTTGCGGGCCCACATCAGCTGTTCAGCAGGTGTCGACTGGATACGCAGTTTGCCCCCCTTCAGGCTCCACATCTTTTCATCAGGATTGTGGTTCCACTGCCACACACGGCCCAGCGTCTTTCCATTGAAGTTTTCTGAGCGATCGTAGGGTGCACGCATAGGCTGGGCTTCCTCGCCGATGCCGTAGCAACCAAGTTTGGTATCGGGCTTGAACCAGGTGCGGGGTGCACGTCCTAAGTTACCCTTGAGGCCAATCATCGGCCAGCCGTCCTCCCAAGTGATAGGCATCAGACAGACAGTACGGCCAATGGAATGGAAGTCCTGCATGAGCAGTGCCCACCACGAGCCGTCCTTGGCCTGCACAATGCCACCCTGATGGGCATTGTCGCAACCCGTAGCATCTGGACTGGCAGGTGCAACACCGAACTTCGTGCCATCCTCGCCAATGCGATATTTCGTGCCACGAGGCACCGTGGTGCGCCCTACCCCATGATAGCCGTAGGTCTCGTCGGCCTGGATGACGCGAGTCTCATAAGGTCCCCAGATATTCTTCGAACGCGAACAGAGCGTGCGACCGTTGGGTGAGTAGTCGGTAGAGATGAGGTAGTACATGCCGTCGATCTTGTACATGTGATGTCCCTCGCCGATGCCGTTGCCCTCGGGGATGATGACACGATCCGAACCCTCAACGGGGCCACTCATGTCGGGCTTCAGTTCCGTGCAGTGTACCTCGCCATACTTGTGGATGGCATAGATCTTGCCGTCGTCGTCGAATAGCACACCCAGGTCATAGATATTGCCCTGCATGTTGTGGTGCGTCCAAGGGCCGTGGATGTCCTTTGCCGTATAGCATTGCAAACCCTTGCCGTTGATGTTCGAGAAGACATAGAACTGCCCGTTGGCATAGCGGATGCACGGTGCCCAGATGCCCTGTCCGTAGATTTCCTGATGGTTCTTCAGGGCGAACTTGTCTTCGGGGAAGTCGAAGCGGTCGAAGCAGTAGGAGGCGAACTCCCAGTTCACCAGGTCCTTCGAATGCAGGATGACCAGGCCGGGCACAGCGTGCATAGTGGTGCCAGCCAGGTAATAGTCATCACCCACACGGATGACATCGGGGTCGGAGAACTCGTCGTAGAACAGCGGATTAGTAAAGGTGCCGTTGCCATTATCGGCAGTCCACGACTTGGTTTGTGCCATTGTGCCCATAGTGCCTAAAGCCATCAGGGCAGTAATTAGTAGTTGTTTCATACGTTTTTATTTAACTGTTGGATTAAGATTTCGTTCGAGGAAGAACTGGCGAGTGGCAGTGAAGAACAGCAACACTCCGAGGGCATTGACGGCAGCTACCGTCCAGAAGGCAGCAGAATAGTTCACCAACTCGCTGATGACACCTCCCATGAGGATGCCTAAGCCCATGCCGACGTCCCACGACACAAGGATGGTGGAGTTAGCCGTTCCGCGCTGGCTGTTAGGTGCCACGCTGATAGTCATGTTCTGGAATGCAGGCCACATGTGACCGTTGCCCAAGCCGATAAGCAGGGCCGAAGCGTAGTAACTCACCATACCGGGCACTAATATAAATAAGGTGTAGCCGATGAGGGAAATGACCATTCCCTCGGCAGCATTATGCGTCACCCGTCCCTGACGGAGGGCCTTGCCGCCCTGCAATCGTGAGAGTATCAGGCCTATGGAGCAAAGCATGAAGTAGGTACCCGTGCCGCCAGTGATACCCAGCACCTCCTTGCCGTAGATAGCCAAGTAGTTGGACAGCACACCGAAGCAGAAGCCGAATGCCACCATGTTGACGCCGAGCAGCCAGCCCCGGATAAGGAAGAAGCGGTCCCAAGAAAGTGAGAAACTCTTTTCACTTTTAACTGTTAACTTATCACTCTTGACTGTAGCATCCACCATCATGCCTGCACAGGCCACGATTAGCGCAATCCAGAACAGCAGTTCGAAGCTGTGGGTGTAGCGATAGACGAAGATGCCGATGGTGGGTGCAATAGCCATTGCCAGGTTGTTTGACAGGCCATAGTAGCCGATACCCTCGGTACGACGAGAAGACGGCAGCACATCAATCGCTACCGTTGAATTAGCTACCGTCAGTGCCCCGAAGGGAGCACCATGCAGGGTACGCACAATGGTGAAGAGCAGCAACGTGGAAGCCGCCAAATAGCCAGCAAAGAAGATAGTGAAAGCCACAAAGCTTACCATGAGTACCGTCTTTCGCGGAAAGGAGTCAACCATGAAGCCGCTGAACGGACGCATCACCAATGCCGTGACGGTATAGCCCGACAGCACCAGGCCGATGACATCCTTTGTGGCACCGAAGTGCTCACTCAGGTAGAGCGGCAACAGCGGTGTCAGCACATAGAAGGCGAAGAACAGCGAGAAGTTCGCCGCCATCACCTTACAGTAGTTCTTGTTCCAGAGTTGATCACCAGTCATCGTCCTCGTTTCCTACGATGCCATTAGTGACGGCTTCCTGAATCTTATCCATCACAACATTCGAGTAGGCATGAGTCATGACAAGTGCCTTGGCTGAAGTACGCTTCTGAGCATCTTTCTCGACAAAGGGATAGTGCTTGACGATTTCCCATTGCTCATCATAGAGACGGCGGTCGGTATTGTCGTTCTTCATACGTTTGCCGTCGCTATAGACGTTCTGGTTCTTCTGATTGTTTTTGGTATCATCCAACAAGCCACCCAGCCATCCGGCATCTTGAGCCTTCAGGATGTCGTAGGTCTGTACGGTATAGGTGACACGGATGCGTCCCGGCTTAATGTCAATACGAATGACGGGGGTGATGCTTACCACATAACGATTGAGTGTTCCCGTATGGTCGGCAATGGCATCGATTGTCGATGAAATGATGATGGTGCCTGACTCCTTGTCGTTCAGCGTGATAGCCTGTTTGTCTTTAAACGTAGAGGTGACCCAGTAGTTCAACTGCACATAAATCTGGTCCTTGGTCTTATTTCCGCACTCAATCACCTGCTGATAGGTGAGCGACTGGTTCTTGTCGAGTGTCAGGGTACTGGCAAGGTTGGCAGCCGCATCGAGCCACTTGTCGCCATACTTACTCTTGGCATATTTCTCCAAGTCAGCAGCCTTCATGACCTGAGCCTGAATAGGAAGTGAGAGTCCGATGCTTGTAAATAAGGCCAGCACCACGATTCTTAAAGTCTTTTTCATACGTTTTTATACTTAAATTGGTGAATAATCTATGTCGTTGAGTGCGATATTGTGGGCAAAGATACGAAAAAAACACAAAGGTACAAAAGAATGTGCAGATATTTTTGTATCTTTGCCCGCGATTTCCTGTAAGGAAAGAGATGTAATCGTAAAAAAACAGCATGAAAGTAGTCTACGAGGACAACCATATTATCATTGTCTCGAAGGAGAGCGGCGAGATTGTACAGGGCGACAAGACTGGCGACAAACCGTTGAGCGAGACCGTGAAGGAGTACATCAAGGAGAAGTACCAGAAGCCAGGTGAAGTCTTCCTCGGCGTGGTACATCGTCTGGACCGTCCCGTTGCTGGATTAGTCGTCTTTGCCCGTACCTCGAAAGCCCTCTCAAGGCTGAACAAGATGTTTGCCGAAGGTGAGGTGCATAAGACGTATTGGGCGATAGTAGAAAGTGATAAGCGTCATCTTTCACTCTCCACTCATCTTTCACTTCTCACCCATTGGCTTGTACGCAACGAGAAGCAGAACAAGTCGTATGCCTACGACACCGAAAAGCCCCACTCCAAGAAAGCCCAGCTGCGCTATCGGGTGATTGGCCAGGGCGATCGTTACTCATTGCTGGAAGTAGAGCTGCTGACAGGACGGCACCATCAGATACGCTGTCAGTTGGCCAAGGTGGGGATGCCCATCAAGGGTGACCTGAAATACGGAGCCCCACGTTCCAACCCCGACGGCAGCATCTCATTGCTTTCACGCCGCGTAGAGTTCATCCATCCCGTATCGAAATTGCCGATTACCGTTGAAGCACCTGTGCCTGCCGACAATCTGTGGCAAGCATTAGCTGCCAGTATACCCAAAGACCATATACCCAAGGAATGAAAAAAGCACTCTGGTGGACAGTAGGCGTGCTGCTCAGCCCTGTTCTGCTTTTCCTTATTCTGGCAGCACTGCTTTACCTGCCCCCCGTACAGAACTGGGTGGTAGACAAGGTAGCTGCCATTGCATCGGAAAAGACTGGAATGGACATCACGGTAGGTACCATCAGGCTGGAATGGCCACTCGACTTGGGTATCAACGAGTTCAGGGCTATCCATGAGGGTGACACGCTGGCCGATGTAGGCCACCTGTCAGTTGGTGTTCAGCTGCGTCCGCTGTTCAGCAAGCGGGTTGTTGTCAACGAGCTGGCGGTGGAAAAGGCGAAACTCAATACAAACGGATTTATCAGCGACCTGCGTGTCAAAGGGCAGGTAGGTGAACTATGGCTACATTCCAAAGGCATCGACCTTGAGAAAGAGACTATCGAGGTGAACGGCGCACGACTCGCGGATGCCGATCTTGACATTGCCCTAAGCGATACGGCAGCCGTTGACACGACGACATCGGAGGCACGCTGGCGTATCAATGCCGACTCATTGAGTATCTACCGCACAGCCATTGCCCTGCATCTGCCTGGTGAAAGGCAACGGGTAGGCGAGCAAAGCTCGGGAATCACTCTTCACGTCAAGGGATATATGGGCCATGTCGTGGCCCGCGAAGCCGACATCGACTTAGGTACCAGTACCTATCAAGTCAAGAGCTTCGACTGGACGGATGGACAGCTGAGCTACGATGACCACAGCCAGCCCACCACCACAGGACTGGACCCTAACCACATCAGCCTCAGCGACATCAGGCTCGGCGTCGATTCCATCTACTATGGCCCTCGGGGCACCTCTTTATATGTACGCGAGACGGCTCTGAAAGAAGCACAAAGCGGTTTGGAAATCAAAGAGTTGACGGGTGGCGTAAAGCTCGACACTGCCTTCACCCATATTGAACTGCCCCACCTGACGCTGCGTACGGCAGACTCTGATATGGAGGCAGAGGTCAGCACCGACTTCAATGTTGCCGACTCCCTCAACCCAGGAAAGCTCAAGGCAAGGCTGAACGCCCAGATAGGCAAACAGGACATCATGCGTTTAGCCAGCGGACTGCCTCAGTCTTTCATGCGCCAATACCCCAACCATCCACTGAACATCAAAGGCTCGGTGAATGGTAATCTGCAGCGCATGGAGTTCACGGGACTTGACATCCAGCTGCCCACAGCCCTGCATCTAAGAGCCGACGGATATGCTTATAACGTTATCGAACCCAGTAAATTACGCGGACAAGTAAACCTAAAGGTTGAAGGCGAAGACTTAGGCTTCCTGACAGCATTCATGCCTGATGCCGGCATCCGTATTCCAAAGGGTATGACGCTGAACGGACAACTGAAAGCCGACGGACAGCACTACGATGCCGACCTGACGCTACATGAGGGAAAGGGCACCGTCGTGGCCAAGGTAACAGTACCTCCATCGTTAGACCTCACGAAGTCACGTGCCGACATCAAGGTCAACAACCTCAACCTGCGCCACTTCCTGCCTGACAACGCATTGTATGAGAATACTGCCAACATGACTGCCGACCTCACTCTGCAAGACGGACGGGCTGTAGGCACCATTGCAGGCAGCAACGAGTTGTTTGATGGTACATTAGGTATTGATGCCCTACTCGATACTAAGCGGGTGGAAGCTACCGTTACCCCACAACTGTCACACATCGACCTGTATGCCTTGAAGCTGTCGAACGAACCCCTGACCATCGGCATGAACGGCAACGTTACCCTCAGCTCTGACATGAAACAAAGCCATGAGCTGAAGGGACTACTCGACAACCTATCCATCACCGACGAGAAGGCCACCTATCACCCTGAGAAGATAGGATTGCTCCTGCGTACTAACCCTGACACCACACTGGCTCGCATACAGAGCGGCGACTTCATCGTGAAGTTCGATGCACCTGGCGGCTATGAGCCCCTCATCAAGAAGAGCACTACCCTACTCGACTCCGTCACGGCACAATACAAGAACAAGATTATCGACCAAAGTGCCATCAAGCGGCTGCTGCCCACCATGAAACTACACGTGGAGAGCCGCCGGAGCAATCCCGTTGCCAACCTCCTGCGCACCATGGAAATCGACTTCAAGGAGCTACTCATCGACTTGAACACCAGTGCTGAGACAGGTATCAACGGACAGATGCACCTCTACTCGCTGAACTACGACTCCACTCGTATCGATACCGTTCGCCTGGCACTCACACAGAAAGGCGAACGCATGACCTACCAGGGACAGATACGCAACAACCGGCGCAATCCGCAGTTTGTCTTCAATGCCCTGTTCGACGGACACGTCCATGAGCACGGAGCCCTGATAGGAGTACGCTACTTCGACGATCAAGACCGCATGGGTGTACGCCTTGGTGCCACTGCCTCGATGGTTGACGAGGGCATCCGCATCCAACTGATGCCAGAGCGCCCCACCATCGGCTACAAGGAGTTCAACCTGAACAAGGACAATTTCCTGTTCATCGACAAGAACAACCGTCTGCAGGCCAAGGTCGACCTCATTGCCGACGACCATACAGGTATGAAAGTCTACACCGAGGATCAGGATTCCACCATGCTTCAGGACCTCACCGTCTCACTCTATCAGGTGGACCTGGCAGAATTGACGTCGGTGCTTCCCTACCTGCCCAAGCTTAGCGGCAAGCTCAATGGCGACTACCACATCGTCATGGATCAGGACGAACACATTTCCGTTGTATCCGACATGGCCATCGGCAACATGACTTTTGAGGGCTCCCCTATTGGCAACCTCTCCACCGAGCTCGTCTACATGCAGCGAGAAGACAATAGCCACGCCATCGAAGCCCGCCTGATGCTGGATGACGAGGAGTTCGGACTACTGCAGGGAAGCCTCATTCCCAGCCCCACGCCGCAGGGCAAGAGCAGCATCGATGCCTTGTTTACGATGACGCGCTTCCCGCTGTCGCTGGCCAATGGCTTTGTGCCAGACCAGCTGATAGGTCTCGACGGCTACGGCGAAGGTGAACTCACCATCAAGGGAACGACCAACAAGCCCATTGTCGACGGCGAGGTATTCGTAGACTCTGCCTACCTCATCAGCCTGCCCTACGGCATACGTATGCGCTTTGACAACGACCCAGTACGCATTGTCGGCTCCCACCTGCTGCTCGAGAACTTCGGACTCTATGCCTACAACGAGGAGCCGCTGAACATGCAGGGCGACATCGATTTCTCCAACCTCGACCGCATTACGATGGAGATGCGTATGCGAGCCCAGAACCTGCAGCTCATCAACACCAAGCAGACAACCAAGTCGCTGGCCTTTGGCAAGGCGTTTGTCAACTTCTTTGCCCGCATGAACGGGCCGTTGGATGCGCTCAGTATGCGTGGACGCTTAGAGGTGTTGGCCTCCACCGATATGACCTATATGCTGCTCGACTCCCCGCTGTCGACCGACAACCGTCTGGAAGAGCTGGTGAAGTTCACCGATTTCAGCGATTCCCTTGAGACAGCAGTCACGAAGCGCCCCACCCCGTCGGGTCTCGACATGGACCTGACCCTCAACATGTCGGAGGGAGCTCACATCGTTTGTAACCTGAACATGGAACAGACGAACTATGTAGACCTGATGGGCGGCGGAAACCTGAGGATGCGCTACGGCGGCACCGATGGACTGACCCTTTCGGGGCGCTACACGCTGTCGAACGGCGAGATGAAATACTCCATGCCTGTCATCCCGCTGAAGACCTTTACGATTCAGAATGGCAGCTATGTGGAGTTCACAGGCGACCCGATGAATCCCCGACTGAACATCACGGCCACCGAACGCACCAAGGCTACGGTAGGCCAGGAAGGCGGCCAGACCCGCAGCGTCTTGTTCGACTGCGGTGTGGTCATCACCAAGACGCTGAACGACATGGGCCTGCAGTTCATCATCTCAGCTCCCGAGGACATGACGATTAACAGCGAACTACAGTCGATGTCGGAAGAGGAGCGTGGCAAGCTGGCAGTTACCATGCTGACTACGGGTATGTACCTGGCTGACGGCAACACCAGCGGTTTCTCCATGAACTCGGTGCTCAGCGCCTACCTGCAGAGCGAGATCAACAACATCACCGGCTCGGCGCTGAAGACACTCGACCTCAGCGTGGGCCTGGACAATACCACCGATGCCTCCGGCCAGAGCCATACCGACTACTCGTTCAAGTTCTCGAAGCGTCTCTTCGACAACCGCCTGAAGATTCAGCTGGGCGGCAAGGTATCATCGGGAGCCAGCGAGATGCCGGGACAGAGGCAGTCGTTCTTCGACAACGTCACGATGGAATACCGCCTCGACCAGAGCGCAACGAAGAACGTCAAGCTGTTCTACCAACAGAATGTCTACGACTGGCTCGACGGCTACACCGGACTCTACGGTGCAGGCTACGTGTGGCGCAAGAAGATGGATTCGTTGCTCGACATATTCAAGATGTTCAGCAAGGACAGCCAGCCCATGATGATGCGCCAGCTGCCGACTACCCGACGCGATTCCCTCACTAACACGCCGACAGCTCGACGCGATTCCCTCACCAAAGACACCCTACGACATGAAATACGCTAAACTCTGCCTGTTCATCCTGCTGGCGGGACTCACCTCCTGCATATCGACGAAGGACATACCCGATGACGATCAGCTGTTCGTGGGACTTGACAAAATCACCTACGACGACGATACCGTCCGCCATCAGAAGCCTCAGCACCCCACCCTGCTCACCGAGGCTGTAAAGAGAATAAGCCGTGTCAACCTCCAGCACCTCAACGAGACCAAGGCCGAGGTGGAAGTGGCGCTGTCAACCGTCCCCAACGGTGCACTCTTCGGTAGCAGCTACTACCACGTGCCCTTCTCCTGGCGCCTGTGGGTGTACAACAAATACAGTGGCAAGGACTCAAAGTTCGCCCGCTGGATGACCAAGTCGTTCGGCAAGGCACCTGTGCTGATGAGCCAGGTAAACCCTGCCCTGCGTGCCTCCGTGGCACAATCCGTACTGAGGAACAACGGCTACTTCCACGCCAGTGTCACCTATGAGACGGTGAGGCTCAAGAACCCGAAGAAGAGCAAGATAGCCTATCACGTCCATCTCGACTCGTTGTTCACGTTCGACAGCATTGCCTATGTCGGCTACCCCGATATCCCCCGCCGTCTCATCGACTCCACCGCTACCGAGGCCCTTGTCCGCAAGGATGAGCCCTTCAGCGTCAGTGCCCTTGAGAGTGAACGCTCCCGCATCGGCACCCTGCTGCGCAACAACGGCTATTACTACTTCAACCCCAGCTACACCACTTACCTTGCCGACACCTTGGGCGAGCCATACCGCGTTCAGTTGCGCATACAGCTGGCCGACCAACTGCCCGAGGAGGCTACGAAGCAATGGTACATCGGCAACACCAACCTGCACCTGCGACGCTCCATGCGCGAGACGATTACCGACAGCCTGAGCCGACGCAGCCTGCACATCTTCTGGGGTGGCAACAAGAAGAATCCGCCCATACGTCCCCGTGTGCTGCTGAAGAACATGCGCCTGCGTCCCCGTCAGCTGTTCAGCTACGAGAAGTACCAGGAGACGGCAACCAAGATCAATGCCTCGGGTGTCTTCTCATCCGTCGACTTCCAGTTTACGCCCCGCGACAAAGACACGCTTGACCTTCGCCTCAACTGTACCTTCGACAAGCCCTACGACTTCTACTTCGAGACCACACTCAACGGACGCACCATAGGTCGCTACGGACCGGAGGTGAAAATCGGTTTCACGAAGCGCAACGCCTTCAAGGGTGGCGAGAAGTTGGACATCAACCTGCATGGCAGCTATGAGTGGCAGAAGAATGCGACCGGCAACATGAACACCTACCAGTATGGTGCCGATGCCTCGATAGAGTTCCCGCGCATCATCGCCCCCTTCATCAACAGCGATCGTGTGCGACGCGACAAAAACGGACGGCCCAAGCCCCGCAAGCACTTCTTTACACCCACCACCCTGGCCAAGATGTCGTTCGACATTATTAACCGTCCCGATTTCTATCGCATGCACATTGCCAGCGGTGAGTGGACCTACAATTGGCAGTCATCGGAACAGAGCCGCCATGAGTTCTCTCCGCTGACGGTGAAGTACCAATTCATCAACACCCGCACCAAGCAGTTCCAGGAGCTGCTCGACAGCAACCTGTACCTTGCGAGCACCATGGACGACCAGTTCATCACGAAGATGCGCTACACCTATACCTACACCAGTCCCGTCACCCTGCGCAACCCCATCCGATGGGAGACCACCATTGCCGAGGCTGGCAATGCCATTGCCCTGTGGGACTTAATGGGCGGACACGAATGGAACGAGAAGGGCAAGACCCTGTTCCGCAACAAATATGCCCAGTTCCTGCGCATAGAAACCGACTTCACCAAGACCTGGCGCCTGGGCAACAGCTCCTCACTGGTAGGTCACCTGAACGCCGGCTACATCTACTGCTACGGCAACAGCACGGAAGCCCCGTTCTCTGAAATGTTCTACGTAGGCGGCGCCAACAGCATCCGTGCCTTCAATGTCCACGGTATCGGTCCCGGCAGCATCGCCATCATCAGCTCAGGCAGACAGACTTCTTCAGCCATCCAGAACGGCGACATGAAACTGGTGGCCAACCTTGAGTACAGGCCACGCCTTTTCGGCAACCTTGAGGGAGCCATCTTCCTGGATGCAGGCAACGTGTGGCTCAACAAAATAGAAAACTACGACGAGAATGAACTCAAGGAGTTCGGACCAGAGGAAGCGGAATACCGCGTGGACCAGCTGAACCAGGCTATGGACGCCGCCAAGTTCTACCCCTCGCGTTTCCTCGATCAGTTGGCTGTGGGCACGGGTTTCGGACTGCGCTACAACCTCGGATTCCTCGTGGTGCGCATTGACTGGGGAATAGCCCTGCACATGCCCTACAAGACAAGCCGTTCGAGCTACTTCAACGTCGACAGCTTCAAAGATGCCCATACCCTGCATTTTGCCATCGGCTACCCATTCTGACGCCCTTTAACTTCTTTCGCTCGGCGCTTGCGACGCTTTGCTTGCAAAGAACTTCTTAACTTCTTTAACTTCTTTAACTTCTTAACTTCTTTAACTTCAAATAAAATTCGTATCTTTGCACACAGTTAACTCTATTAGCAACAAATTCAAAAGATTATGAAACCAACTCTTTTTCTGCTTGCTGCCGGCATGGGCAGCCGTTACGGTGGTTTGAAACAGCTCGACGGACTGGGTCCCAACGGCGAAACCATCATGGACTACTCTATCTATGACGCCATTCAGGCTGGCTTCGGCAAAATCGTGTGGGTCATCCGCAAGGATTTTGAGGAGCAGTTCCGCACACAGATCCTCTCGAAGTATCAGGGTCAGGTTCCCTGCGAGCTCTGCTTCCAGGCCCTCGACGCCCTGCCTGCAGGCTTCAGCGTGCCCGAAGGCCGCGTAAAGCCCTGGGGCACCAACCACGCCGTACTCATGGGTAAGGACGTCATCAAGGAGCCGTTCTGCGTCATCAACTGCGACGACTTCTATGGCCGCGACGCCTTCATGCAGATAGGCAAGTTCCTGAGCAACCTGCCCGAAGGCTCCAAGAACCAGTATGCCATGGTCGGTTTCCGCTGCTGCAACACGCTGAGCGAAAACGGCTCTGTAGCCCGCGGCGTCTGCGCCTACAACGACAAGCGCCATCTGACCGACGTCGTAGAGCGTACCGAAATCATGCGCATTGCCGACAAGGGCAACGCCATTTGCTACAAGGATGGCGACGAGTGGTTCCCCTTAGAGGAGAACGTGCCTGTGTCGATGAACATGTGGGGCTTCACTCCCGACTACTTCGAGCACTCCGAGGCCTACTTCAAGGAGTTCCTCAGCGACCCGAAGAACATGGAGAACCTGAAGGCCGAGTTCTTCATCCCGCTGATGGTCAACAAGCTCATTACCGAGGGTACAGCCACCTGCGAAGTGCTCGACACCACCTCGAAGTGGTTCGGCGTCACCTACGCAGCCGACCGTCAGGCCACCGTCGACCGCATCCAGAAGCTGGTTGACGAGGGTGTCTACCCCAACAAGCTGTTCTAAGTCCATCAGGATAAATCGTACATTCTGATATAAAGAGTAAGGGTCGACCAAGCCAGGTCGGCTCTTTCTTTTATTTTGATTATAGCGCAACCTTTCCGATGCCTTTCATCTCCAGCGCCACTTGTACTCCTAACGCACGGAAAGCACGCATCATAGAAGCAAGTAAGATTCTGAGCATTGTGGAACACCTCGACCTGCAGGACATCGCCTCGTTCCTTCGCTCGACCTCTGGTCGCTTTGCTCTGCAAAGAACGTCCATCCCAACACCATCAGCAAAATACGCCGCGACATCACGTTTGAGGGCCAAGAATAGCCCCCAAAGGACAAAAAACTCTCAACCTAAGTTGAGACTTTCACCCTCGGCACCAGTTTTTGGGGTTCGCCGAGGGTTTATTTTTGCGGTATTTTGTCGCTCGACCTCTGGTCGCTTCGACACTTCGAAGAACTTCGCAGTCAGAATCCATTGTTTAAATAATAATTAAATAGGTATATGGATAAAAAAATGAAAAATCCGTGTCCATATTCATGGAAAAAGCGTACCTTTGCACGCGGAAATAAGAAAAAGGAAACAGGTACATGGGTAAACTGATGATACTATGTGTAAATTCAAGGACACCAATCTGGGCATTAAGAAGTTGGACTTTAACGTGAAGCGCGGCGCGATGGCGGCTTATCTTACTGATGGCCGTGAAATTATCGTTCCTATCTCAATGTTTCCAGACATCAAGCGTCTCAGTCGCAAACAGCGTGAAGACTGGATGATAATGGATGATCAATACTTCTCATTCGAGGATTTGAGTCGGATTTATTCTGTCAAAGATTTATTGAGGTGCTAATTCCAATCCATAGACCATAAACCGATGATGAGACGAGAGAGTATGAAGTATATAAAGATTGTTAATGGGGCGAAAAGAATGGCCGATTTCTTTGCCTTTGGCGAACATTCTTGCGTCCCTTCGGTAGCAAGCGAGCAGAGCTCGAGCGGGCGGCGCCTCAGCCGTTTAGGTTATCAAAACTTTTACTGCGCCACGCCACGCGAACGATATAAGCTTTTGCTACAGCGTTGTCCTGACATCTTGCAGGATGTTGCTATGAACGCCATCGCCTCGTTCCTCTATGTCACGCCGCAGATGCTCTCCCGAATCCGCAAGGACTTGCTGCTTCACGACGGCGAAAAAACCTCTTTCGGAGCGCAGGAATAACATTTTTACATCCAAACACTAATCCGATTATCGACTTTTGTATGCTACCACTACATTTTTTGAGCGAAATATTTGGAAGTATCGTAAAAAAAGACTACCTTTGCAGCAAATTATTAAGCTCCGCCATTCTTTCTTGAATGGACATGGCCGTCCGAGGACGGCTTTTTTATTATACAGACATCGGTAATATGGCACAACGCGTAACATTCTACATTGACGGATTC
>Ga0310690_10005078_pt1 | contig 18146 bp, 12 predicted proteins | sample AusTroGonzalo_MG_2_FD_207661 | JGI IMG/M metagenome (GOLD analysis project Ga0310690, IMG submission 207661) | Bovine rumen microbial communities from tropical cattle in Woodstock, Queensland, Australia - Gonzalo_04 (v2) (version 2) | ecosystem: Host-associated > Mammals > Digestive system >...
ATTGGCTTTTGGGTTCTCAGGTACTGAGGTTTCTGCCTCAAAGGGTATCTCTTTCACGTCATTCTCTTTCACTTTTTTAGGACGACCGCGTTTTTTGGTTTTCGGTTGCTCAGCCGGCTCTTGGCTTTTTGCTATTGGCTGTTGGCTATTAGCTATTGGCTGAGCAGGCATTGGTTTTTCCTGTTCTGCCGGAGCATCGCCTAATATACCTCCCACCTGTTGCACTGTGCGGTTCGGACGATGATTATTGGCCTCTATCTCAGCCTGCATCTGAGCCATTTGCTCTTTCTCCGTGCCCACTGTTGCCGTCACGTTATCACTCAAGTGTTTAGCCGTATTGACTTTGGCTACGACGCGTTGTACGCCGCGGGTGCGTTCGCGTTTAGCCGGTTTTCCGGCTGCCGCACGTGCCTCCTCTTTGGCCTGAACGGCTGCTGCACGATTGTCCGCCTGCGCATCCAGAATAGCATAACTAATCTCGCGAATAGATTGACTGCGGCGAGGGTTTAACCCCATGCTTTTCGCAATTTCGCGCACATCTTCGAGCGACATGCGCTCGAGTTTTTGTAATTCGTATTGCATAAAAATAAATAAAAATTTGCTTGAAAATAGGTGAAAAGAAGATATCTTTTCTCAAATTCGGTGCAAAGATACTACTTTTTTTTTGAATTTCCAAATTTTTGAGCAAAATTATGCATTTTTTTTACAAAAAATGCGTTAGCCCTTGCATAATTCGTAAAAAAGTTGTAATTTTGCAGTCGCTTTTGAAAAACAATAACTAATACTAATAAAAACACAATTCTATGAGTGATTTAACTGTCTTGATGTATGTCGTATTGGCGGCATCTGTTTTAGCGCTCGGTTTTGCCTATTATTTCTATCGCTCGATGTTGAGCAAGGATGAGGGCACCGACCTGATGAAGACCATCGCATCACACGTCCGCAAAGGTGCGATGGCGTATTTGAAACAGCAGTACAAAGTGGTAACCATCGTGTTTATCGTTTTGGCTGTTGTTTTTGCTGTAATGGCGTATTTCAAACTACAGAACGGTATCGTATGGTTCGCGTTCCTGACCGGCGGTTTCTTCTCGGGCTTGGCTGGATTCTTCGGAATGAAGACTGCCACGTACGCTTCGGCACGTACAGCCAATGCGGCCCGCAAGAGTCTAAACAGCGGGTTACAAGTAGCTTTCCGTTCGGGTGCCGTGATGGGTCTGACGGTGGTGGGTCTGGCATTGCTGGACATCGCCGGTTGGTTCCTGATTCTGAACGGCACGGGGCTGCTTGAACTGGTTGGTGCTGAAGGTGACCTGATTACCATCACCACCACAATGTTGACTTTCGGTATGGGTGCTTCAACGCAAGCACTGTTTGCCCGTGTCGGTGGCGGTATCTACACCAAAGCTGCTGACGTCGGTGCAGACTTGGTGGGCAAGACCGAGTATAACATCCCTGAAGACGACCCGCGCAACCCTGCTACGATTGCGGATAACGTAGGTGACAACGTAGGCGATGTGGCCGGTATGGGTGCTGACTTGTATGAGTCGTATGCCGGTTCTATTTTGGCCACGATGGCTTTGGGTGCTTCGGCATTCGCTTTCTGCGAAGAAATGCAATTGAAAGCCGTTCTGGCGCCTTCGCTCATCGCCGCTTGTGGTGTATTGCTCTCTATCATAGGCATTTATCTGGTGAAAACCAAAGAGGGCGCAGGTATGAAAGAACTTCTCCGTGCGCTGGCTATCGGTACTAATACCGCGGCCGTTTTGATTGCCGTTGTGACCTTCGGTATCTTCGCTTGGCTCTTCGGCACGGAGACCAACCAATGGTGGCAAGTGTCCCTCTCTGTGGTCGTAGGTCTGGCGGCCGGTGTTATCATCGGTCAATCGACGGAGTACTACACCTCGCAATCCTATAAGCCGACGCAGAAAGTGAGTGAGAGTTCGCAGACCGGTCCGGCTACCGTCATTATCAGCGGTCTGGGTTTAGGTATGCTCTCAACGGCTATCCCAGTCATTACCGTGGGTGTGGCTATCATTCTGGCGTATCTATGCGCAAATGGATTCCATGTCGAGTTCTCTGCGGCTAACCTCTCGATGGGTCTCTACGGTATCGGTATCGCCGCCGTAGGTATGCTCTCCACCTTGGGTATTACGCTCGCAACTGACGCGTACGGTCCGATTGCAGATAATGCAGGAGGTAATGCAGAGATGTCGGGTCTGCCCGCAGAAGTGCGTCAACGTACCGATGCACTCGATGCGCTGGGCAACACCACCGCCGCAACCGGCAAAGGATTTGCCATTGGTTCGGCGGCGTTGACGGCTCTGGCACTGCTCGCGTCCTATGTAGAGGAGATAAAGATTGCTTTGATTCGTACAGGCGAAGCGCTCCCAAATGGGGTAGAGGCAGCTAAAGCTACTCTGGTGGATTTCATGGACGCTTATAACGTCAACCTGATGAACCCGATCGTGCTGGTGGGTATCTTCATCGGCTCGATGATGGCGTTCTTGTTCTGCGGTCTGACCATGAACGCTGTCGGTCGTGCAGCACAGAAGATGGTGGAGGAAGTGCGTCGCCAGTTCCAGACCATCGAAGGTATTCTGGAAGGCAAGGCTGATCCCGATTATGCCCGCTGCGTAGAAATATCAACCAAGGGAGCGCAGCATGAGATGTTGCTGCCGTCCATTCTGGCTATTATCGTGCCCATTATCACGGGTCTTGTACTCGGTGTAGCAGGTGTGTTGGGATTGCTCATCGGAGGTCTGGCTACCGGCTTCGTGCTCGCTGTCTTCATGGCGAACGCAGGTGGTGCGTGGGATAATGCCAAGAAATACGTAGAGGAAGGACATTTCGGCGGCAAGGGTTCGGATTGTCATAAGGCTACTGTGGTAGGTGACACCGTAGGTGATCCGTTCAAAGATACATCCGGTCCGTCGCTCAACATCCTCATCAAACTGATGTCGATGGTCTCCATCGTCATGGCGGGCTTGACGGTGACGTACCATTTGCTTTAGCTATTGGCTTTTAGCTAATGGCTAACGGCTAATGGCCAACAGCCATAATAAAAGCGCCTCATGGGCGCTTTTATTATTTGTAGAGGAATCGTTTTATCGACCGCTTCGGCGTTTTCTCGAATGGCTTGTCCTGTACCTCGATGTTTGCCACCTTGCTGTAGGAAGGAATGAGGCTGTTGAGTTTCTGCAGGTTAGCTTTCATGATGGCTTGTATCTCTTCGAGCGTCATGCGCTTGGTGAGCGTCTCGTCTGGGAACACTAATGCCACCAGTTTGCCTTCACGCTCCACGATAAGCGACTCGCCGACAGCCTCCTGGTTGTTCAGTTTGTCCTCTATCTCTTCCGGGTAGATATTCTGTCCGGACGCACCGAGAAACATCGTCTTACAGCGACCTTTGATGTAGATATTCTTGTGCCTGTCGAGCCGCCCGAGGTCACCCGTCCGCAACCAACCGTCTTCGGTAAAAGCCGCATTGGTGGCTTCGGGGTTCTTGTAGTAACCTAACATGACATTCTCGCCCTTGACGAGTATCTCGCCGATGCCGGCTTTGTTGGGCTCGTCTATCTTCACGTCCATGTTCATCACCGGCACACCGCCGCTACGCGCCTTGAAGTATTTAGGTGGGTTGCCGCCTATCAGCGGACCGCATTCGGTCATACCGTAGCCTATTGAGAGCGGGAAATGGATATCCATCAGACATTTCTCCACCAGAGGATTCATGGCGGCTCCGCCGCATATGAAATAGCGCAGTTTGCCGCCGAAAGCGCTCCGTAAGCCCTTCTTGACACGACTCTTGAGGATGGCTCCGATGCCCGGCACGTGCCAGAAAGTACGGATGGCCCATTTGCTCAAAAGCGGGTCCAGCTTGGTCTTGTATATCTTCTCAATTACCAGCGGCACGGTCACCACCAGATACGGTTGCACGTCATTGAGCGCTTTGAGCAGAATGGACGGCGTCGGACTCTTGGTCAAGAAATAGATATGTGTGCCGGAACAAAGCGGGTAGAGTAGTTCGCATACTTGTCCGAACATATGTGCCAGCGGTAACATCGACACCAGTCTCTGTCCCGGATCAACCGGCAGCATCTTCATGCCCACCTCCACGTTATTACTCAACGAGCGGCCGTTGAGCATCACACCCTTGGGCGACCCCGTCGAACCGGATGTGTAGTTGATGAGCGACAGTTTCTCAGGATCGGCAGAGAAATACACATCCTCCGCTTCTATCCCATGCGGGTATTTGGCATTGAAGGCTTTATCAACATCATCCCACAAAACCTCCTTTGTCCCTTGTGCATTGTCCCTTTGTCCCATTAATAGGCTCCAGTCCTGCAAGGAAACAACGGCTTTCAGCTTCTTCGGCAAGGTCTGATGCTGCAGCTCTTTCCACACATACGGACCGACAAACAGCAGTTCGCTGTCCGAGTGCTCTAACAGATGGTTGATGTCCTCTGCCGTGAAGTCCTGCAATATGCTGACGCACACACCTTCGTACGCCGCGATGGCCAAGTAAGCTACCGCCCAATTGGCGCAGTTACGACCCGCTAATGCAATCTTATCCCCCGGCTTGATATCCAACTGCTCAAAGAGCAACTGAAGGCGTAGCATCTCTATCGCCAGTTCACCGAAGGTGTATTCGTGATCTTCGTTATAATCCGTCAATGCCGCATCATTCCATTGGTGCGACATCACTTCCGTCAAATACTGTAAATAATGCTTGGTCATAATCTGAATTTTGCCGCAAAGGTACTGCTTTTTTTTGACATATGCAAATTTTGTGCGTTTTTTTTGAAAATGAAATGGATTTTTCGGTATTTTTCGGGCATCGAAAAGATGCTTTTAAGTGATTGGTTTATAGTTGTTTATAGAGTTGAAATTTTTATAAAGTCTAGAACAAGTAGAATGTACATTGAACGAGGGGTTGAAGAGGGGTGTGTAAAGTGGTGAATGGTGAATAAAACCTGCATGGAATTGCAGGAAACAGACGAAGAAACGTTAGCGGCGTAAATTAGATGCCGGAATACGAAGAAGAAAAACTCCGAGCAGATGCCCGGAGATGTTGACGAAAGAAAAGATAAAATTATTTAGTACGCTTGCATGAATCTTATTGGATATTATATTTGGATTGCATGAGATAGAGCCATTCAGATTGTTCTTCGGGGTCTATGCCGAAGCGTTTGCCGTCGGTTACAGATTGGAAATCGAAGTATTCGAAATCAATCAAATGGAGTCCCAAGGAATATTCGGGTGCTTGGTGACGTCCGTTACAATACCGTCTATTCCATCAATGAAACGTTGTTTCCATTTCTTCTGTGGGAAGCGGGTCTTGAGTTCGCGGTAAAGGCGGGAGATGAGGTCGTCGTCGAATTGGAGCACTCGGATGTTGAACATCATATCCGTGCGGTTAGTTCGGAATAGTGGCGGCAGTTTACCCGGTTCGGGCTTTTGGCTATCACGTTGGAAATAGATGCTGACTGCGTGTGCGGCGCACATCTCGTCAGCCAAGAACTGCTCTACCAGAGCACAGATGTCGTCATATCACGAGGGTCATGCGGATAGAGAGGAACCGGAATATGATTCCGGGCTAATGGACGGAGCAGAGCCCATGCTAATAAACGGAGTAGAGCGGGCGATAGTATCGCCCTGAAATGGACAATGCGGCAATCATGCCGCCAAAGGGGAGAATGAAGGCGTGCAGACAGCGAAGGGTGTAAACCGCCTATCTCCGGCTCTACACAAAAGAAAAATGAAAGGTGAAAGGAAGAATGACAAAAAACAAGGCGCATGGTTTCCCAATCACGCGCCTGCTTCGACTCCCGAAGGAGTCCATCTACTTACTCACTTAATTATTTACAGAACACTATGGTTACCACACCATAGTGTGGGGTACGTTATTTATATAAATAACGTTTGATGGAGCGTTTCGGTGTCTTTTCAAACTCCGAAGCCACTAATTCTATCGAGCTGATCTGACTGTATTGCGGGAGGTCTTTGTTGACCGCAGTGCGGTTCTCCTCCATCAACTGAGTCAAACTCTTCGTTCCTAACAGTTTCTTGCCCTCTGCCGAGTTGTCCGGGAAGACGAGTGCCACCAGTTTATGGTCACGGTCCACCACAATCGACTCTACGACGCACGGCATCGAGTTCAGTTTGTCCTCCAGTTCTTCGGGGTAGATATTTTGTCCTGAAGGTCCGAGAATCATGTTCTTCGAACGACCGTGGATATAGATATTTCCGTCTTTGTCGAGCACGCCGAGGTCGCCTGTACGCATCCAGCCATCCTCCGTGAAGACCGCTTTGGTTGCTTCCTCATTCTTGTAATAACCCTTCATGACGTTGATACCCTTGACTTGTATCTCACCGTCTTTGCCGGTCGGGTCTTCCGAATCAATGCGCACGTGGCATTGCGGCAACTCTTTACCGCAGCTATGGAATGCATAACGGAACCAGTCCTCGTAGCTGATCAGCGGGCCGCATTCGGTCATACCGTAACCCACGCAGTACTGATAGTTGATGTCATGCAGCACTTGCTCCACTTCGCCGTTGAGCGCAGCACCACCGATGATTAGGTATCTTAATTGACCACCAAACATTTTGTCCAGTCCTTCTTTGACTTTGCCGCGTACCATCTTCTTGAGGAACGGCGTCTTCCACAGCACTTTCATCAGCGGCGTATTGATTTTGGGCAGCACACCTTTCTTGATGATTTTCTCCACTACCAGAGGTACGGTCAGAATCATGAACGGCTTGACTTGCGCGAACGCTCTCATCAGTACCGTCGGGGTGGGGGCTTGTGTCAGGAAATAGACCTGTGCACCTTCGCATATCTGGTAGATGAACTCGAACATCAGACCGAACATATGTGCGATTGGCAGCATCGAGAGCACTTTGTCGCCTTGTTGATGCGGGATACGACTATGCGCGAATTCTACGTTGCCACTCAGGTTCAGATGGGTCAGCATCACACCTTTGGGATTGCCCGTTGAACCGGAAGTATAGTTGAGCACCGCCAAATCATCGTAGTTATCCGTCGGATAATGCACGTCCTCTAATGTCACGCCATTCGGATAAGCCTTGGCAAAAGCAGCATCAGCACCCTCATATTTCTTGCGAAATTTGTCATCCGCCTCCACAATACTCATGTCGTCCATGAAAATCGTGGCTTTCAGACCCTTCATCTGAGTGGCATCAATCTTCTTCTTTACATTCGGACCGCAATAGAGCAACACGGCTTCGGAGTGATCCACCAGCGAGTAGATACCGTCTGCCGTGAAGTCCGGCAGAATGCTGACCACCACTGCTTTGTAGCTCTCGATAGCCAAGAAGAGAAGCCCCCAGTTGGCGCAGTTGCGACCGCAGAGCGCTATCTTGTCTCCCTCCTTGATGCCTATTTCTTTCCACGTACAATGCAGTTTAGCAATCGCTGCCGCCAACCCGGCATACGTATATTTGTTCTCGCCATCCAAGTCGGTCATTGCCAAACCGTCCCAATTGGTGCGCATTGTTTCCTGCAAGTACGATAAATAATGTTTTGTTGCCATTGTTGTGTCTGTTTTATTAATGAGTAAGTTATTTTCTTATTTTTGCATTTTCGTATTTCTTCATTTTCGGTGCAAAGATACTACTATATTTTCGAATGATTGTTCGAAAGTTGTATTTTTTTTTATTTTTTTAATAATTTATGAAATTCCGTATATGATTTCCTAATCAAAGTAAAGTCCATTTGACTGTCCGCGAGTCCGGCATCGAAGCTGCTCTTGATATAGGTGAACATAAGCGAAACCTGCTCCACATCAATGTCATGCCGGATGAGTCCTGCGCGCTGGTCATGGAGGATAGCTTGTCGCCAGAGGTGCACTTCAGTGAGTGCCAGACGCTTGGCTTGGCGCTTCATGGCCGGGAACATGTGGTAGGCCTGCAGCATCAGGCCGTTCGAATTGGAAGTGTTGATTTGTTTGTTCACGAAAGTGAGAAGGGACTGCTCGATGGTATTCACATACGTCAGCATGGTTTGTATCATGTCCTCTATTCCAGCATCCTCTGTGACACTCTTAAGTGCGTTTTGTTTGGGCTCCAGGAAATACCGTTCCATGCACGTACGGAACAGGTCCTCTTGGTCTTTGAAATAGTAATAAAGTGTACCACGCCCTATGTCTAGCGCATTCTGCAAATCGGTGATACTTGTGTTCTGGTAGCCTTTCAACGCGTAAAGCTCCATGGCTTTGCGGATGATGTATTCTCTTCTATCTTTCACCTTTCAATTCTCAATTGTCAATTTTCAACTCGTATTGATTCAGCGCTTCGCTCATAATTCGTTTGCCTTCGGCAATAATTGCTTCCGCCTTGTCAAAATCAAAGGTATTATAGGCATATTGGCGCATGACCGCGTGTACGTCGGGTGGATTGAGACGCAGCGCCATGAGCGTGTTCTGCTGAATCTGCATGTCACTCATACGGTCCAGAATCCCGAAGAAATTGACTGTTCTGCCCAAGTCTCTGGCTCTGTTCTCGCGGTAAGCGTTCACGCGTTTGCCCAATTGCCGGATCTGGTTCTCCAGCGCCTTGGGCACCGGAATACCTCGTGCCGTCAAGTCTGCCAACCGCCCGTCCACATCAATGGGGTCGGGTTCGGGTTCTGTAGGCATGCTGTCTTTGCCGCTGATATCCATCGCCACGAGGATATCGCCTTCTGTGCGCTCGATAACATGCAAGGGCAACGGATTCAATATGCCTCCGTCAATCAGCAGCCGATGAGCCATCTGGACGGGCTGGAAGAACAACGGAATAGAGATAGAAGCCCGGACGGCATCAAAGAGGCTGCCGCTGCGGAACACCACTTCCTCGGTATTCATCATGTCCGACGCCACAATGGTGCAGGGTATATTGAGGTCTTCTATGGGGCGGTCCGGCACAATCTTCTCCAACTCCTTGATGATGCGTTGCCCTTTGACTAATGAATTGGTACTGAGTAGGTTGATGTCCACCATGCGCCATATGAGCTGCATGTCCACCTTGAGAAACCATTCTTTGGCCTCTTTGAGTTGCCCAGCAGCGTACATACCGGCGATGATAGAACCCATCGAACAACCGGCTATACTCGTGATGGTATAACCTTTCTCTTCGAGTGCTTCGATGGCACCAATGTGCGCCAATCCGCGTGCTCCGCCTGAACCCAATACAAGCGCTACACGCTTATTGGAGATTTGACATTTGACATTTGACATTTATTTAGTCATTTGGTCATTAGACAATCTTAGCGGGTTGGAGTTTCTCGCGGATGTGGATATAGATGATGTTTTCTTTCTTGGCAAACGGCGTTTGAACGTATCCCATTCCGATACCGGTTTTGGTGTTCGGTAGCATGATACCCGAGGTGACATGACCTATATTATTGCCGTTTTCATCGCATATTTCGTATCCGTTGCGTGGGATTGCACGCTCCAGACACTCGAAGTGAACCAGTTTGCGTTTGACGCCTTCGGCCTTCTGCTGTTTGAGGAAATCGCGGTCGATGAAATCTTTGGCATCCAACTTGGTGATCCATCCCAGTCCTGCCTCAAGAGGCGAAGTGGTATCATCAATATCATGGCCGTACAGGCAATACCATTTCTCGAGACGGAGACTGTCACGAGCACCCAATCCAATAGGCGCCAAACCGAAAGGTTTGCCTACCTCGAACAAGGCATCCCAGATCTGTTTTCCGTGTTCTGCAGGGAAATAGAGTTCAAAACCTCCTGCACCGGTATAGCCGGTATTCGAGAGGATGACACCCGGTACGCCCGCAAAACTCCATTCTCGGAAAGCATAGTAGTCGATGGATTTGAGATCAGCATCTGTGAGCAGTTGCAACATCTCCGTGGCTTTGGGACCCTGTACTGCCAACTGGCCGTATCGCTCACTCGCGTTCTCCAAAGAGACACTCGCCCATTCGGGATTTGTACTTTGTACATGATTGATCCATGCCCAGTCTTTGTCGATATTACCGGCATTGACTACCATGAGGTATTTGGTCGTGGAGTACTTATAGATGATGAGGTCATCCACGATGCCTCCTTTGCCGTTCGGCATGCAGGTGTATTGCGCCTTGCCTGCCGCAATGGTGGAGAGGTCGTTTGTCGTGATATATTGCAGAAAATCAAGGGCTTTGTCGCCTTTAACCCAAAACTCACCCATGTGGCTCACGTCGAACACACCTACGCCTTCACGTACAATCATGTGCTCTTGGTTGATACCGGTCGGGTACTGAATAGGCATATAAAAGCCTGCGAATTCAGCCATTTTTGCGCCTAATGCAATATGGATGTCTGTAAACGGAGTACGTTTCAGATTTACAATTTGGTCATTTTCCATGTATTTGATTGATTTATTTGTTTGCCATTTGAATGATTTGTAATACAACTTCCATTGCTTTTTTTAGCGATGGAATGGGGAGATATTCGTATCTGCTATGGAAATTCTCTCCGCCGGCGAAGATATTCGGGCAGGGTAGGCCTTCAAACGACAGTCTGGCACCGTCTGTTCCGCCTCGTATAGGTTTGACATTTGGCGTCACACCTACCGATTCCATCGCACTTTTTGCCAGTTCCACGATGTGCATGACGGGTTCTATTTTCTCCCGCATGTTATAGTACTGGTCCCGAATCTCGATTTCCACGGTACCTTCCCCAAACTCACGGTTCACTTTGCGCACCAAGTGCTCCAGTTCTCGTTTACGACTTTCAAAGCGTGCCCGGTCATGGTCACGGATGATATAGCTGAGTGTGGTCTCTTCCACCGTGCCGTTCATGCCAATCAGGTGATAGAATCCCTCATAACCCTGTGTATGCTCCGGCGTTTCCCAGCGAGGTAACATAACCGCCAACTGGTAGGCGATACGCATCGAATTGACCATCTTGTGATAGGCATATCCCGGATGCACGTTGATGCCGTGCACCTTGATCTTGCAGGATGCGGCATTGAAGTTCTCAAACTCCAGTTCGCCTATTGTTCCTCCATCCATGGTGTAGGCGAAGTCTGCCCCGAAAGCCTTAACGTCAAAATGATCCGCTCCCTGACCAATCTCTTCATCCGGTGTGAAACCGATACGCACCTTGCCGTGCTTGATTTCAGGATGTTGGATGAGGTATTCCATTGCTGTCACAATCTCTGCTATACCCGCTTTATCGTCCGCGCCGAGCAGGGTGGTGTGGTCCGTCACGATGATGTCCTGACCGATATACCGCTCATCTATATACGGGTCACCGCCTTCGTATCGGATGATGCTGGTCTTCACATGCCTGCCACTGGCATCCGGCGAAGTGTCCATATGGGCAATGAAACCGATGGTGGGTGATTGGTCGTTAGTCATTTGACATTTCTCATTTGCCGGCAGCGTAGCCATGATATATCCGTTGGAATCGAGCGAAACCTCAGTCAGACCGATGGATTGGAGCTCTTTCGCCAGATACTGAGCGAACTCCAACTGTCCGGGTGTACTCGGAGTCATGCCTGTGTTCTCATCACTGGTCGTGCAGAAAGAAACGTATTTCAAAAAACGCTCAACAATATCCATGAAATCATTTACAATTTGGTCATTTACTATTTACCATTCAGTTATTCTTGTGCGCTGAAAGCACCTAACAGGGCACTCAGAGCACCAGCGTATTGAGCAGCTGTATTCGCGTAGCCTGCAGCGGTCGAAGCGGTGTTCTGCGCTTTGGTCTTGCCGTCTTGATACTCCTCGCTATTCTTGACCATTTCCACCAGGCTGTTGGTCACTTGCTCTACGTTGCTTTTTGTGACAAGGCCTAATGAACCGGCTATCATACCTTTACCGAAATCGCTCAGGTACTCTTTGTCCTTGTAATTGTTTTTCAGTCCTTGGCAGTTAGCAATCAGCGTCACGGTGTTCAGTACGTTCTGCATGTTTTGGATGTCATACTTGTTACCATCCGCTTTGAACTGGCGATAGAGGTTGTACAGGGCGTCACCGGCTCCTTGTCCCGAAGACATAGCCGTAGTAGCCTGTTGAGAACTGGTTTGTTGTGCACTGGTACCGGAGGTACTGTTTTTCTGGAAACCGCATGCGCTCATGAGCACAGCTACGGATACAATTAATAAAATCTTTTTCATAATACGATATTCATTTGGTTGATTTGTCCGTTGATAAATGCGAGTATATTGTCTGTGACGCACTCGCACATGGCTATTCGTCCTTCCCACGTGCCTGTGCCTGTATGCGGAGAGAGTACGACATTCGGAAGGGCTAAAAGTTCCGATGAAATGGCAGGTTCAAATTCATATACATCGAGTGCAGCTCCTGCTATAATACCACTTTTGAGCGCTTCAACGAGTGCTCGCTCGTGCACGTGCGCGCCTCGCGCGGTGTTAATAAGGTACGCAGAACGCTTCATCATGCCCAGTTCTGGTTTGTCGATGAGATGATGCACCTCGGGTGTATATGGCAAATTGAGAGACACGAAGTCACTGTCTTGCAGCAGTTTTTGGAAATCGACGTAGGTGGCATTGTATTTCCGTTCGATTTCATCGGATAATTGATGCCGGTTATGATAGATGATATTCATCCCTGCCGCCTTGGCTCGTCTGGCGAGCGCCTGTCCGATACGTCCCATGCCGATGATACCGAGTGTCTTGCCATAGAGCGAATGACTGAGGTTATTCATAATCGCCATAGGCTGGCATGTGCCGTTCCGAAGGGCACGGTCAAACTCGGATACTCGCCGTGCTATATCTATCATGAGTGCAAAAGCCAGTTCGGCCGTCGGTTCAATAACCGGTTGAGGTGTGTTGGTTACCCGAATACCGCGCTGACGGCAGGCATCCAAGTCGATATTGTTGTACCCTGCACCGAAATTGGCAATCAGGCGCAGATATGGCATCGCTTCTATCATCTCCCGTGAGACACGGAAATCAAACGTGCTGACGAGCACTTCTGCCTCCTCGGGCGGCGTATATAGCGTGTGACCCTCCAGGCGTTTAAAACCCTCTGCCGGTAAGTGTGTGGTAAAAGCGATGCGCATGTTAATCGTTTATTTTTCTGCCAGAATAGTAGCGGAGTAGGGTTCTACATTCACCCAGCCGGCTTCAATCTGACCCAAGCCGTCCACATTAGCTTCTGCATCATGCGCCAGAACGGTATAATTCGCCTCCGGCACAGGGAAATCTGCTATTTGCGCACTACCGTTCAGCAGTACTATCAGCGATTTAGCGCTGTCAATTCCCTCCAGGTCTTTGATGCGGTATGCAATCAGGTTCTCATTGCCGTTTTCCATCAATGGCAGGAACTCGCAATGCTCTTTGACCGCTTCAGCGCAGCCCAAACGGAAACCTTTGTGTGCATGACGGATAGCTATCATTTGCCGGTAGTAGTCAAACAGGTCAGCGTACTTCGCTTTGTTCTCCCACGGAATAATATTGATGGAATCGGGACTTTGGTAGCTGTTGTCGATACCCATTTTGGTGCGGAACAGTTCCTCACCGCCATAGATAAAACTCATACCTTGCGACACGAGCACAGCCGTTTGCGCCAGTTTGTTCATGCGCAGTTTGACAGCCTCGGTTTCTTCTTTGGCGCTTACCTCTATACGGTCGCGCAGGCAGTAGTTGTCGTGGCAGGTGATATAGGATACATGCTGCATTGGTTCGCCTGACCATTCGGGACAAGCGATGAGACCGTTCATGAGAGCCTCTTTGCAGGCAGCGTTTCCGGAAGCGAATCCGCGCTCGTGGTCAAAAGGCGAGCCGATGAGGGCATTGCGGATATCATCACTGAACGCACCAACACGCGGCATCTTATACGTCCATTGTTTCATGGCCAGTTCCTCATAAGGGTAGGCGGGACTCATCGCAGCCCATCCCTCACCATAGGTGAGGATGGTCGGGTCAATCTCGTCCAATGCAGCACGAATAGCGCGCATTGTCTCCTGGTCATGAATACCCATGAGATCAAAGCGGAAACCGTCGATATGATACTCGCGTGCCCAATAACATACGGACTCTACCATAAACCGGCGCATCATCTCGTGGTCAGAAGCGGTCTCATTACCGCAACCCGAACCATTCGCAAACGTGCCGTCCTCGTTGAGACGATAGAAATACTGCGGTACAACGCGACCCAACGCGCAACCCATCACGTCGTACGTATGGTTATAGACCACATCCATGACAACGCGGATACCAGCTTTGTGCAGGGCCTGAACCATCTGTTTCGCTTCGCGAATACGACAAGCCGGGTCTGCCGGATCGGTAGAATAACCGCCTTCGGGAACATTGTAGTTCACCGGGTCATAACCCCAGTTGTAGCGGTTCTTGTCAAGGGTCGTCTCATCGATGGAGCCGTAGTCAAACATCGGCAGAATCTGCAGGTGCGTGATACCAAGTTCTTTGAGGTGGTCGATGCCGGACGGCAGACCGTCAATAGTAGTGGTGCCTTCTTTGGTGAGGGCAAGAAACTTACCTTTGTTTGAAAGACCGGATTTAGCCATGGTAAAGTCCCGCAGGTGGGTCTCATAGACCACAATATCCGTCATGTCCGGCATCGCAGGGCGCACATCTTTATCCCATTCATCCGGATTGGTCTCGTTGAAATCGAGGATTGCAGCTCGTTGCCCGTTGATGCTCACTGCCTTAGCAAAAATACCCGGAGACTCGGGCGCCCACTCGCCATTTTGAAAGGACCGAACGGTATAGAACTTGCCTTTCTGATCCCCTTTGAGTGTGCCGCGCCAGAAATTATCGTCTCCTTTCTGCAGGCTGATGGCTGTTGACTGATCACTGACAGCATCATCATAGATGAGCACCTCCATTTGTTCGGCAACATTAGACCAAAAAGCGAACTGGGTTTTAGACGGAGAGTAGATGCACTCGTCCTCCATCTTCTGTTGCTTGTTTGTGCAAGCTAACAATGCTAAAGAAAGCATAAGCAAAATAGTGTTTCTCATACGACTATACCAAATTTGGTGCAAAGGTACAAAGAATTTTTGAATTATGCAAGATTTTTGGCAGAAAAATGTAAATATGTTGTAAAGACGTTGTGCAATGGAGGTATGATGGAGAGGTTTATAACCTACTAATAACCTACTAATAACCTACTAATCACCTACTAATTTCCTACTACACCTCTAATGGTGATTGAAAATTGAGTGAGCGGCCGTAAATATACAACCGAAATGAATGACGTGAAGGAAGAAAAAAAATCATCACCGCGGAGGAGCGATGATGATTCTTGGTTGGTGGAGTGCTCTATTATAGAACGGTAGCGCCGTTGACGTTGTAATAGACACCATTACGGAGAATATACATCGTACCGTTTCTTAAGATTTTGGCACTTTGAATGTCGGACTCAACAGTACTGATGGCTGTTTCTTGTTTTTTCTCAACATAAATGACTTTGTAGTACCAGTTGTCTTTGCCATCGGCGTTAGGGCGGAAATAAACGGTGTACTTACCTGCCTCTGTTATTTCTCCGTTCTCACCATAGTTTGGCTTATTGTCAGGAAACCATGTTTTGACGGTGACCTGATCTTCTTGCGTTTCTACAATCTTAAACTGATCCGTAGTTTTCAACTCTACATCGATGTAGAACTCATCAATTCCTTCATTCGTTTGAGCTGCCACATTACGTGTTAATTGGAATTTCTCCTGCGGAGTCCAGTTGTTTTCCAAACCAACGAGATAATACAAGGCAGGCGCAGCTGCGTTCGCCATAATTGCCGTTGTTAAGGCAATAAAAAGAAGTAAATGTTTTTTCATAACAGTATTATTTTGAAATTAGACACAATATCACCACTCTTCTTCGGTGTAACTGATCATGCTGGTGCGGAGTGACTGCGCAATGTCGGCTATCACTTGATACTCAATTGAATAGAGCTTGTTCTCAAAGTCGATGGCTTTGGCATATTTCTTGGCCTTTTTGTTTTTAGCCTTGGCTTGCTGCTGCTTGATGCCGTTGATACGGTTCCAATAGATATCATTGACCGGTCCTTCGCTCTCGATGTAGTCACCGCTGATGCTTTCGCGTTCAGACAGAATGTTGTTGAAAAGTATTCTAAGTCGTCCCTCGCGTATTTCGATGATGCAATCGAAATAGAGTTGACTCTCCGCTTTGGCATAATAGCGTGCTGAATCACCCACCATGATACGGAACAAAGTCAAGTCTTCATTGACATTGACTTTACCTTGGAAAGAAACGGTTTTATCTTCGGTTTTCAGGTTCTTGACAGCCACGCCCATGCCGAGACTTTTCGCCCACGCTTCTACGTTGGCCAACGCTTCTTCAAAATTAATCTGGAATGGAACAACCGCTTTGTATTCCGCAAATCCGTTGGCATCCTCCTTAAAGAGACTTGCACCCTTCGGGCCGTTGGTGTCGATGTGACGGAGAACAGGTTCAGCCATCATGGTGATGGAACATACTAAAACTGAAAGAACAAAAATTGCGCGTTTCATAACAAAAAATAATTAAAATGGTTAATAATTTAACAAATTTGGCGCAAAGGTACAAAAAAAATCTCATATGTGCAAATAAATTTGCATAATTCAAAAAAAAGTAGTAATTTTGCAGCGATATTTAATACCAACATCATTATTCGATGAAAAATATTGTAGTTCGTTTTTGTGGAGATTCGGGCGATGGCATGCAATTGACGGGAAACATGTTCTCGTCCTTGAGTGCTATTTTAGGTCATGAGATTTCCACCTTGCCGGATTTTCCGGCAGAGATTCGTGCGCCTCAGGGTACATTAGGCGGCGTGAGCGGTTTTCAAGTTCAGTTGGGCGCGGAGGTTTATACTCCGGGCGACAAGGCGGATGTGATTGTGGCGATGAATGCGGCAGCACTCAAAGTGTGTACGCTCAGCAAACATTATCACGAGCACGCGGTGGTCATTGTGGATACCGATTCGCTGAGTGCCAAGGATTTAGAGAAAGCGCAATATAAAACCGATACTCCCTTTGAGGAACTGGAGATACCTGAGTCAGTTCAGATCGTGCCGGTGGCATTGACGACGCTGACCAAAGAGGCATTGAAAGATTCCGGTATGGACAACAAAGGGATGCTCAAATGCCGGAATATGTTTGCGTTGGGTCTGATTTACTGGCTGTTTGACCTGCCGATGGACAAGGCGATTCATCTGCTGGAGGATAAGTTCAAGAAGAAACCTGCGCTCATCGAGCCGAACACCAAAGTGATGGTGGACGGTTATAACTACGGTCAGAATCTGGCACTTTCGGTGAGCCAGATTAGGTTTGAGCCGTCATCCGTCAGCCATCAGCATTCAGCCGGTACTTACACCTCTATTGCGGGCAACAAGGCAACGGCTTGGGGACTGATTGCAGCGGCAGAGAAAGCCGGCAAACATCTGTTTTTGGGTTCGTATCCCATAACACCGGCGACGGATATACTCCATGAACTAGCAGGCCGCAAGGACATGAACGTGATGGCTATTCAGGCGGAGGACGAGATTGCAGGTGTGTGCACGGCTATAGGTGCGGCTTTTGCAGGTGATTTGGCTTGTACGACCACTTCGGGTCCGGGTTTGAGTCTGAAGAGCGAAGGTATCGGACTGGCTGTGATGGCAGAGTTGCCGTTGGTAATAGTGGATGTGCAACGTGGTGGTCCGAGTACGGGTTTGCCGACGAAGACTGAGCAGACAGACCTGCTTCAGGCATTATACGGGCGAAACGGCGAGTGTCCGGCAGTCGTATTAGCGGCTTCTACATCCGCCAACTGCTTTGATTTTGCCTACGAGGCTTGTAAGATAGCATTAGAGAACATGACACCGGTAATATTGCTGACGGACACGTATCTGGCAAACGGAACAGGTTTATGGCGTGTGCCTAAGTTGGCTGAGTTGCCGGAGATACATCCGCAAGGCGTGCCGGAGGAACTGAAGGGACAATTCAATCCGGCTCTTCGTGATGAGCGCGGTGTGCGGTACTGGGCGTATCCGGGAATAGAAGGATACGAGCATCGAAATATCGGATTGGAGCGTGACGCAGAGAGAGGTACGATTTCTACGAATCCGGAGAACCATGAAAAGATGGTGATGGCTCGCAAACACAAGATTGAGCAAATAGCAGATCAGATTCCGGGATTGAAAGTGATTAAGTCGAAAGTCGAAAGTCAAAAGTCGAAA
>Ga0310690_10005079_pt1 | contig 18144 bp, 13 predicted proteins | sample AusTroGonzalo_MG_2_FD_207661 | JGI IMG/M metagenome (GOLD analysis project Ga0310690, IMG submission 207661) | Bovine rumen microbial communities from tropical cattle in Woodstock, Queensland, Australia - Gonzalo_04 (v2) (version 2) | ecosystem: Host-associated > Mammals > Digestive system >...
AATTACGGTGATGTGCCTATGATTACCCGTATTGAAGGTCAGGGTAACGGCGGTATGTTCCTTGACATGACCGACGAATCCCGCGAGCAGGTTCTTGCTAACAATGTGTATAACAACATCCAGTACAAGAACAACTACGGTCCTCTGAATATTGAGGTGATCGACCCGCTGATGGTGAAACCGTACGACTATACTATCAAATTCCTCCCGAATAGTTTGAGCGAGGATGTGAACGACAGCACGATGTGGCAGCTGATTATCTCTGACGAGGTAAGCGATAGAGAGCTCATTGACAATGGTGTGTTTACGTTTGATGAGAACAACGACACGATTGCAGCACGTGTGACTACCGCAGCCATGCCTATCAGCATGACCAACGAGCAGCTCTTCTTGGATCTTGGTATTGCTATTTCAGTCAAGAATTACAACTTCAAGATTTATCAACAGAATTTGGATGAGCATGTGCGTAATCATGGCGGTTACACCTATGCAAATACCACAACGTTCGCACAACCTGACGTGGTTGGTTCCAGCATTGAATTTGACGGCGACGTTGAATGGATTACTGGTTTCTATGATGGCGAAGGTGAGTATCCGAACAACTGGATTCGCGCTGGTCAGCAGACGGCTTCCAGCAAGTGGGAGTGTAACGACGTTCAACCCGACCAGGCAGAATGTGACTATATGAAGTGGCGCGCTGAAGACTTCTTCAACCTGTTCCTCTTCAGTGATGGTGTTACCTCGGATGAAAAGGTTCGTGGTTTCATGGATCCCAAGTCTCAGTTTGAGGATTTGGTTAACGGTACGTGGGCTCCTTACGTGATGACCTCCCCGTACGATGGTGGTCCTAAGGCTAATTACCTCGTTAAGGATGTCACTGTTGCCACGACTTGTCCGCTGCCTCGTTACTATGACTTCTCTTCTATGGCTTCTACGCCGAATAAGGCTTCTTACAACCAGACCTTGACGAACCTCTATTCTGTGGATATTGTGTTGACCCCCGACAAGAGCCTGTGGACGCGTGCCCTCGTTCTTGAGGCCGGTTCTGCTGATGTTGGTGGCGATATGAAAGTGACGCAACACTTCAACGGAAGCACCTACAAGAATGTCCGTCACGAACCCAAGAATTGTCCTTCTGTTGATAAGGATGGTAATCCTGACAACAGCGGTACGACTGGTTTCGGTTGGTTCCCCGGTTATGCAATTAACGTTGAGACCGGTGAGCGTCTGAACATCATGTTCGCTGAGAACTCAGAGGATGAGTTGAACAACGGTAACGATATGATTTTCAACCCCACCAATGTCTATGCTTATCTGCGAGATTACAGAGCTGATACGCTGGTGTTGGATGACGAAGGCGAGCCCATTGCTATCTCCGCCAATACGTTCAACCAATTCAGAGACAGCTACAGCTTGACGATGGGTGAGCCGTTGAATGGCGGTCGTCACTATGTCTATGTGGTTGGAAGCTCCGGTAATACGAACAACCTCTTCTATTCCGATCCTCAAAGAAAGCGTAACTTCAATGATGGTGGTAAGACTATTTCTGTGACGGGTTATACCCATGGTGGTACGTTCTCCGATGGAAATGGTAACTCCTATCCCTACTATGATTGCGGTGCTTACGATGAAGGTCGTTGGTTGGCTGCTAAGTTCAAAACTTTGACCGAAAGCAACATGGCCGCCACTTCCCGTATGGCTAAGAAGATGCAGATCTTCAACAATGTGATGTGGACCAGCATGCCTGCTCCTGTCAGCATGTATGAAGACCAATGGCTCTCTTCCAACGCAACCATCAAACTGCGTGTCTCTCGTCCGTACATGAGATATTCCTCCCGTTGGTATGACGATCCTTCTCAGTCTCCGAATGCCAGCTTGAATAGCGGTTATCCGATGTATGAGTTCACGACGAAGAACCTCGCTCCTGAAAAGGTTGAGAGAGTTGAAGATGTGGAGACTCTGCTGCAAGAAATCAACATTGTCCCCAACCCGTATTACGGTTACTCCAACTACGAGCACACAGCTCTTGAGAACTATGTCCGTATTGTGAACCTCCCGGCCAACTGTTCGATTTCTATCTACACGGTTAACGGTACGCTGATCAGAACGCTCACGCACGGTTCCGAGGCTTCCTCCTACGTGGAGTGGGATCTCAAGAACCACGCTAACATTCCGATCGCCAGCGGTGTCTATCTCATCTATGTCAACGCGCCTGGCATTGGCGAGCGTACGTTGAAGTTCTTCTGTAACATGCGTCCCACTGACTTGAATGGTTTCTAAAATTATTAATCTAAAAATCAAGAGAATATGAAAAATCTATATAAATCATTAATAATTTGCACATTAGTTGCACTCTTGTCTGCAATGGCCAGTCCGGCGTTTGCAGGTAACAGAGACCGTTCCGGCCAGGCGGGAGCTTCCCACCTTTTGATTGACCCGTGGGCACGCACCAGTGGTATGGCTGGTGCAGGTGTTGCAGAGGTTCGTGGCCTTGAGTCTGTGTTCTCAAACGTTGCTGGTCTTACCTCCGTACGCAAAACGGAGATTGCCTTCAACCGCACCCAATATCTGGTCGGTTCAGGCTGCAACATTGGCATCAATTCAATTGCAATTGCTCAGCATCTGGGTAAACAGAAAGACTTCGGTGTTATCTCCCTTTCTTTCTTCTCCCAAAATTTTGGCGAAATTCCCATCACCACCGATGCTCAGCCTGAGGGCGGTCTGGGTACCTTCAGCCCCACGTTGTCTTATATTGGTTTGCACTATGCGAAGTCTTTCAACAACTTCATTAAAGGTGGTATCAGTATTAAGATCATCAACGAGCGTATTTCCGACTCTAAGGCAACGGGTTTCGCTATCGATGCTGGTGTGCAATATGTGACCGGTAAATTCGAGAACTTCAAAATCGGTGTTACCTTGAAGAACATTGGTCTGCCGATGCATTACACTGGTGACGGTCTTGCTGTCCGCGCTCGTATCACGAGCCAGGAGCACGAGCAAACCCTTGAAATGCGTTCTGCAGAGTTTGAGATGCCCTCCCTGCTTTCAATCGGTATCTCTTACGACTTGTTGTTCTTTGGCGGTGAGTATGCTGATTATAGCAAGGAAGACCTGGCTGCTGAAGGCCTCACCCGCGATGACGCTGAGCACCGTCTCACCTTCGCTGGTGCCTTCACCGCTAACTCCTACACCCGCGACGTGTTTTCCGTCGGTTTGGAGTACGGTTTCCGTAACATCTTCATGATTCGTGCCGGTTACGGTTTCGAAAACATCGGCAAAGGTGCTGTCTCCTCTCAAAATGAGACGGCTGCCATTCTGCTGAACAGCGATTCCTTCTTCTCCGGTCCCGCCGTTGGCGCTTCTATCCTCATTCCTTTCACCAAGGAGCGCAAGAATCACGCCATTGGACCGCGTATGTATCTTGATTATGCCTACAGATTCACCAACCACTGGAGAGGCAACCATTATATTGGCATCAAGGTCACCCTGTAAGAGATTTTTAACTTATTATATGTCAACAAATAGAAGAGACTGTCACGGTCTCTTCTATTTTGTGTAAATTTAGAACCCAATTATGGAAGATATTAAGTATTATACGCAAGAGGGTTTGGATGCCCTGAAGCGTGAATTGAGCCAATTAGAGGCTGTGGAACGCCCCAAAATTTCGCAGGCTATTGCAGAGGCAAGAGACAAGGGCGACCTCTCCGAAAACGCCGAATATGACGCTGCAAAGGAGGCTCAGGGTATGCTTGAGCTGAAGATTGCGAACCTTAAAAACCTTATCGCCAAGGCCCGCGTGCTTGACGAGTCTAAAATCGATGTTTCCAAGGTGCTGATCTATTCCATCGTGAAGATTAAGAATCTGAAAAACGGAATGGAGATGACCTATACCATTGTTCCGGAATCCGAGGCTGACCTTAAGGCGGGTAAGATTTCCGTCTCCAGCCCCATTGCCAAGGCACTCATCGGCAATTCCAAAGGCGACACGGTCACCGTGCAGGCTCCTGCCGGCATGATGGATTTTCAAATCCTCGAAATCTCACGTTAAAACCAACGTTATGGAAGAGACTATTTTCACCAAGATTGTCAAGGGCGAGATCCCTTGCTACAAGATTGCGGAGGACGACCGTTTCTTCGCTTTCCTCGACATTTCCCCCCTGGCTAAGGGCCACACGCTCGTCATCACCAAGCTCCAGAACGACTACATTTTCGATTTGGACGACAAGATGTTAGGCGATATGATGGTGTTTGCCAAGAAGGTGGCGAAAGCGATGAAACAGGTGCTGCCCTGCCAGCGTATTGGCGTGGCGGTGATTGGCATCGATGTGCCTCATAATCACATCCACCTCGTGCCTATCAACGGAGTCGGCGACCTTGATTTCAAGGCCCCGCGCGTGCAGCTCACGCCTGAGGAGTTTGCTGACATTGCCGCCAAGATTTCCGCTGCCATTCAGTAACGCATTGAAATTCAGGTGGCGCGTCAAAGTGCCACCTTTTTTGTCTTAAAAAACCGACCGACATGAAAATTATAGGCATAACCGGAACTTTGGGCGCTGGAAAGGGCACTATTGTCGATTATTTAGTGAACCATTACGGCTATCGGCATTACTCCGTGCGCGGATACCTTATTGAAGAGGCAAATCGGCGCGGGATGGAGCTAAATCGCGATACTTTTGTGGTAGTGGCCAACGACCTGCGTGCCACGCACTGCCCTTCCTACATTACAGACCAGCTTTACCTCCAGGCTGCGGAGAATGGAGAGAACGCCATTATAGAGAGCGTGCGCACCCCTGGAGAGGTGGAATCGCTACGGAAACAGGAGCATTTCCTTCTTTTTGCCGTTGATGCCGACCCCGAAATCCGCTATGAGCGCGTCGTGGGTCGCGGTTCCGAAACTGACCACATCTCCTACGAGACTTTCCTCGAAAATGAGGCCCGTGAGATGTCCTCCACCGACCCGAACCACCAGAATATCGGTCGTTGCATGCAAATGGCTGACCATGTATTCATGAACAACGGCGACTACGAAGACCTTTACCGTCAAGTCGAAAGCGTCCTCCAAGAGATAGGTGCTTAACAATATAAGGGCTGCCGGATTTTTTATTGAGTAATTGCCAAATAAACTGATAGGTGGGATTAAAATGATAATGTGTAAAAAAGGTGGGACTTACCGACAGCCCTTTTGTCATTGGGATTGACGATGCAAAGATAATTAAAAAATTCGACCGAAAGTCAATTGTTGATAATTTTTTAATTATTAGATTTTAACAATTAATTCTTAATTTTAAACATTTCAACTTTCGAAACAAAATGACACCGGAAGAGCATATATTATCCGAATTGAATGAACAGCAGCAGGTCGCGGTGACCCAAACCGAGGGTCCGGTGATGGTTTTGGCGGGTGCGGGCTCAGGTAAGACCCGCGTGCTGACCTACCGTATTGCGTACATGTTAGCTGTTAATAACATCAGTCCATACCGGATTTTGGCGCTGACTTTCACTAATAAAGCCGCGGCGGAGATGCGTGAGCGTATCATCAACCTCGTGGGCGGCGACCTGGCCAAGGCGGTCACGATGGGCACCTTCCACTCCGTTTTCTATCGCATCCTGCGGGTCGAAGCCGAGAAAATCGGGTTCAGCAGCAATATCACCATTTACGATACTGACGATTCCAAATCGCTGATTAAGAGCATTATCAAGGAGATGGGACTCGATCCCAAGCAATATACGCCCGGTTTTGTGCTGAGCCGTATCTCCATGGCCAAAGCCAGCCTGCTTTCGGCACAGGAGTATGCGGATAACCCCGAGATCCAGGCCAATGATCGCATGTCCAACAAGCCGATGATTTCGCAGATTTTCGCTAAATACAACGACCGTCTGCATAAGGCAAACGCGATGGATTTCGATGATCTGCTCTACTTTATGAATGTCCTCTTGCGCGATTCGCCCGAGGCGCTCTTCAAGTACCAGAACCGTTTCAACTATATCCTCATCGACGAATACCAGGACACTAACTTTGCACAGTATTTGATTATTAAGCGGCTGTCAGCGCTCAACCGCAACATTTGCGTGGTGGGCGACGATGCGCAGAGCATTTACGGATTCCGGGGTGCCGATATCCAGAATATCCTCAACTTCAAGCGCGATTACCCGGGCACGCGTATCTTCAAGTTGGAACAGAACTACCGTTCCACGCAAAATATCGTGAATGCGGCTAATGCCGTGATTAAGCACAACAAGGACCGGATGCCCAAGGATGTGTGGACGGACAATGCAGAAGGGGCTAAAATTGAGGTGATTCGAGCCAGCTCCGATCAGGAGGAGGCACAGGAAATTGCCGACAAGATTTTCGAGTTACAGATGCGCGACCATGTGGAGAACCGGCAGTTCGCCATCCTCTACCGCACTAACACGCAGTCACGTTCTTTGGAGGAGGCGATGGTCAAACGGCACATCCCATATAAGATTTTCGGCAGCATCTCATTCTACAACCGCAAGGAAATCAAGACGTTGTTGGCTTATTTCCGATTGGTAATCAACCACTACGACGAAGAATCGCTGCGGCGGGTTATCAACTTCCCCATGCGCGGCATTGGGGACACTACGGTTGCGCGTGCGGCAGCTGCGGCTCAGGCGGCCCGCGTACCGCTTTGGGATGTGGTGTCGCAACCCGAACAATACAACACTGGATTGAACAATGGTGTGATGGCCAAAATGCGCGATTTTGCCGACCTAATCAAGGGCTTCTCCGCCCAGCTTACCACCCAGAACGCCTACGAGTTAGGTTCGCAAATCGTGACCAAATCAGGCGTGGCGCAAGCCTTGAGCGAGAATATTGAGGAGAAGGAGCGCGTGGATCATGTAAATGAGCTGCTTAACGCCATGAAGAGCTTCACCGAGCGTGAGCCCGAGAATATCCTCAACGAGGAGACCGGTGAGATGTTGGAGACCTATTTTCCCTCGCTGGACCAGTATATGGAGTCTGTTTCCCTGCTCGACGAGAAGGATCTCAACAAAAAGGATGGCGAGGAAGATGATAATGTAGTGCGGCTGATGACCATCCATTCGGCCAAGGGTTTGGAGTTTGACTACGTGTTCGTATCGGGCATGGAGGAGAACCTTTTCCCGTCGTCGCTGAGTCTTGATTCACGGCACGAAATGGAGGAAGAGCGGCGGTTGTTTTACGTCGCGCTCACCCGCGCCCGCAAGCAGATTTTCCTCACGATGGCGATGTCTCGGTTCCAGTACGGACAGCGGCGGCCGTGCGAGGACAGCCGTTTCCTCGGTGAAATTCCCGACCGTTTCCTGAAGGTGACGATGAAGGCTTCCGAGGGCATGGGTTTGTTCGGACGTTCCTCGTCGGAATCACCCCGAGGCTTGTTCCGTTTCAACAGCGGATCGGGATCGCAATCCTCCTCTGGAACTTGCTGTCGGGAAGTGCGTAAGCCCGTGTCTGCACCCAAGCCGGTGATGAAGACCAAGACCGATGTCCAGCTTGACAAAATCGGCACGCTGGCGCCGCCCGAGGCCATCCAGCCGGGTGTTCGGGTCTATCACAGCAAGTTCGGCTTCGGTATGGTGAATTCGGTGGAGGGTGTCGGTCCCGATGCCCGCGCCGTGGTCATGTTCGACACCGTCGGCAGCAAAACATTAGTCCTTAAATTCGCTAAATTATTGATACCCAAATAACAGAATATGCAATTCAGAACCACAATCCCCGCCCCGACATACCCGTTTCACATCGGTGAGACCGACACTGTGATGCTGGTAGGTTCCTGTTTTTCCGATAACATGGGCCACTATTTCGACACGCACCGTTTCAACGTCTGCTCCAACCCGTTTGGGGTGCTTTTCAACCCGATATCCATCGACCGGGCGTTGCGCTTCATGCTCAATCCCGATCTTTTCGACAAGAACCGATATTTCTACAAATATCGCGACCTTTGGGTAAGTTTCGCGCACCACGGCCGCTTCTCCAAGGAGAATTTCGAGGACTTCGAAGCCAATATCGACGAAAACATGGATCGTTGCTCGGATTTCCTGCGCGAAACCCGTTATCTGTTCGTCACGTTCGGCACGGCCTTCTGCTACAAGTTCATCCCCCGAGACCTGATTGTCTCCAACTGCCACAAAATCCCGAACCACCAGTTCGAACGGCTGCGTTTGGACGTGAAGAAGATTGTCACGCAGTGGAAGGAGACGCTCTCACTGCTCAAGGAGGCCTGTCCCGACATGAAGGTCATCTTCACGGTGAGTCCGGTGCGGCATCTGGGCGATGGAGCGCACGAGAACGCTTTGAGCAAGTCGGTGCTGCTGTTGGCCGTGGAAAAGCTCGTCGATAACGAGTTCAGCTACTATTTCCCCGCCTACGAGTACCTGATGGACGACCTCCGCGACTACCGTTTCTACGCCAAGGATCTAACCCATCCCAACGATATGGCCATCAGCTATTTGGAGGAAAAACTGTCGGAATCTTTCTTCACGGAAGAGACGCAACAGCGGATGGTGGAGATTGAGAAGGAGAACCGGTTTCTGAACCATAGGAAGTTCAGATAGTTAGTAGTAAGAAATTACAGATAATGAATTGGATTGATATAATAGTTTTGATACCTCTTTGCTGGTATGCATACAGAGGGCTGAAAAACGGTTTTTTGCAGGAGATTATCTCTCTTGCAGCTTTGTTCCTCGGGCTGTTCATATCGTATAAATTCTCGGATTTGGTGGCATTATGGATCACGGGTACCACGTTAGCCAAGCCAATCTCTTTTTCGTTGTGCTTTGTGCTCACCATTGTGTTAGTCAACTTGCTGGGACGAATTCTGAAACGGGCGCTAAAACCGGTTTTATCAGAATTTCTTGACAAGGCGTTGGGCGTATTATTCGGTGTCCTGAAAGTTGTTTTGGTGGCCGGGGTTCTATTCTATTTCATCGATAGCGTTGACAAGAAGGAAATCCTCATCAAGCACGATGTGAAGGAAGCTTCTGTCGCTTACAAACACCTCTCGCCCGTGATGTCACACGTGCTGGAGTGGAAAGAAATCCGGGATCAGGAAAAGAACTGTACTGAAGAGGAAAAAGGTAACAAGTAGAGACGCAAAACTTTGCGTCTCTACATACGTAAATTATCGTGTCACAATGTCTTCCGCAACCTCTGCGTCAGCGGCTGCGCGTAGATGAAATCGTTCAACGTCTGGTCGTCGGAGGTGAGGATGTTGGCGCTGCTGCCACGCCATCCGAGGCGGCCCTGGTAGATGAAGGAGATGGTTTCCCCGATGGTGATGATGGAGTTCAGGTCGTGGGTGTTGACCACGGTGGTAGTGTTGAAATCGTGTGTGATTTTGGTGATGAGTTCGTCGATGAGAAGGGAGGTTTTGGGGTCGAGGCCGGAGTTGGGCTCGTCGAAGAAGAGGTACTTGGGGTTGCAGGCGAGCGCCCGTGCGATGGCGGCACGCTTCTTCATACCGCCACTCAGCTCTGCTGGAAATAGCTTGTTAACTCCTTTCAAATCAACGCATTCGAGACAGAAGTCAGCACGGTCGCGCATCTCGCTTTCGCTCATATCCGTGAACATATCCAACGGAAAGGTGACGTTCTCCTCAATGGTCATGGAATCGAAAAGCGCGGATCCTTGGAACACCATCCCCATCTCCTTGCGAAGCGACAGCTTGTCTTTGTCCGACAGGTTGTGGAACTCGCGCCCGCTGTAGAGCACTTCTCCCTCCTCGGGCGTAAACAGCCCCACCAAACACTTCATCAGCACCGTCTTGCCCGATCCCGACCGTCCGATGATCAGGTTCACCTTGCCCTCCTCGAACTGCGTGTCGATGCCGAAAAGCACCTGCTTCTCACCGAAATATTTGGAAACGTTGTTGACCTCGATCATTTTGGTTTAAGGGTTAAGGTTTAAGGTTTAAGGAGGGTTGTAGGGGCGAATAATGATTCGCCCCTACATGTTATAACATGATGTCTGTGATAACTACATTGAGGATCAGAATAATAAAACTGGAGACGACGATTCCTTGCGTACTGGCCTTGCCGAGCTCCAATGCGCCGCCTTCGATGCGGTAGCCGTAGAAGGAGGCCACGGTGGACATAACGAAGGCGAAGACACAGGTTTTTGTCAGCGCATAGACCACGTCATAGACACGGAAGCAGTAGGTCAGGCCGTCGATGAAATGGTAGGTGCTGATGCAGCCAGTGATCCACACCGTCAGAAAGCTGCCGAGTAGGGCAAAGGCGATACTGAAAACGCAAAGTATGGGGTTGACGATGATGGATGCCAGCACTTTGGGCAGCACCAAATGCGAGGCGGGGTTGATGCCCATAACCTCCAATGCGTCAATCTGTTCTGTGACACGCATACTGCCAATCTCCGCCGTGATGCGCGAACCGAGGTTGCCCACCAACAGCAGACTGATAATCGTCGGGCAGAGCTCCATCACGATGGAGGTGCGGGAAATGAAACCCACCGTCCATTTGGGAATCCAGCCGCTTTCAATCTGCAGAGCCGTCTGCATCGTGATCACACTGCCCATGGCAAGTGACACGATGCTGACGATCAGCATGGAGCCGATGCCCATGGCGTCCATCTCGAACACCCATTTCTTCAGAAACACGGACCATTTGGCCGGTTTGCTGAAGACCTGGCGCAGGAAAATGAGATATTCGCCAAAGGTGGCAAGGGCTTGTCGGAGCATTTATTTCAGTTTGATGTTCAGCTCGTCGAGCTGTTTGGGATCGATGGGGGTGGGGGCGGGCAGCATGGTGTCGCGGCCGGCGTTGTTCTTCGGGAACGCGATAAAGTCACGAATGCTGTCGCAATCGCTCAGCACGGCGCACAGACGGTCGAAGCCGAAGGCAATACCACCGTGCGGCGGGGCACCGAACTTGAAGGCGTTGATCAGGAATCCGAACTGGCTCTGGGCTTGTTCTTCGGTGAAGTTTAGGGCCTTGAACATGCGCTTCTGCAGGTCCGGACGGTGGATACGGATGGAACCGCCACCGATTTCCGAACCGTTGATGACCAGGTCGTAAGCGTTGGCCAGCACCTCGCCGGGACGGCTTTCGAGCCAATCCTCATGCTCGGGCTTCGGTGCAGTGAACGGGTGGTGCATAGCGTAGTAGCGTTGGGTTTCCTCGTCCCACTCCAACAGCGGGAAATCGATGACCCACATCGCCTTGTATTCGCCGGCCTTGCGCAGACCGAGACGATTGCCCATCTCCAAACGCAGTTCGCACATCTGTTTGCGCGTCTTCATCGCTTTGCCGGAGAGGATGAGGATGAGGTCACCGGCATGTGCGTCGCAACGCTCAGCCACGGCTTTGAGGTCGTCTTGGGTGTAGAATTTATCAACGGAAGACTTGTAAGTACCATCCTGATTACAAAGGATATAGACCAAACCGGCGGCGCCCACGCGCGGGCTCTTCACAAATTCGGTGAGGTTATCGAGCTGCTTGCGGGAGTAGTTGCCGCAACCCTCGGCCTTGATACCGATGATGAGCTCGGCCTCGTTGAAGACCTTGAATTCCTTGCCTTGCAGTACATCGTTGAGTTCCACGAAGCGCATCCCGAAACGGGCATCGGGCTTGTCGGAGCCGTAGTATTTCATTGCGTCGTTCCAGGTCATGCGGTCCAGCTTGCCGATTTCCATCCCTTTGAAGGTGCGGAAAATGTGCTGCACCAGACCTTCGAACAGGTTGAGGATATCTTCCTGCTCGATGAACGACATCTCGCAATCGACCTGCGTGAATTCGGGTTGGCGGTCGGCGCGGAGGTCCTCATCGCGGAAGCAGCGCACAATCTGGAAATAGCGGTCCATGCCGGCCATCATCAGCAGCTGTTTGAGGGTCTGCGGGGATTGTGGCAGGGCGTAGAACTCGCCGGGGTTCATGCGGGAGGGCACGAGGAAGTCGCGGGCGCCCTCGGGGGTGCTGTTCACGAGGAACGGCGTCTCGATTTCGAGGAAGCCTTGTCCGCTCAGGTATTTGCGGATTTCCAGCCCTAATTTGTGGCGGAAGATGAGGTTGTTCTTCACGGGGTTGCGACGGATGTCGAGGTAGCGGTAGCGCATACGCAGTTCGTCGCCACCGTCGGACTCATCCTCGATGGTGAAGGGGGGCACTTCCGCAGCGTTGAGCACATTCAGCTCATGCACTTCAATTTCGATATCGCCGGTGGGGATGTTCTTGTTTTTGCTGTAACGTTCTATCACCTTGCCCGTTACCTGAATCACCCATTCGCGGCCCAGCTGTTCAGCCCGTTCGCAAAGCTCGGGGCGCTCCTCATGGTTGAAGGCCAGTTGCGTGATGCCATAGCGGTCGCGCAGGTCAATGAAAATCATGCCGCCCAGATGGCGGATCTTCTGAATCCAACCGCTCAAAGTCACGGTCTGCTGAATATTCTCAAGCGTCAGCTCGCCACAGGTATGTGTTCTAAACATATTGGTAGGGTATTATAATCGTAAAAAACGGCTGCAAAGATACATTTTATTTGGGAACGGTGAGCAGGGATTGTGATTAGTGCAACCCCTCGCGGGATTGTCGGTCGCGGCCGGCACACATCAGGCTACAGAGATGGATGCCCTACGGGCTACGGGGAACATGAACGGGCGGGCCAATCGGAACCTTCTAGGCGAAAAGGCAAACACGGCAAAAAATGCAGTATATGTTCATGAGCCAATGAACATATACTGCATAACTCAACGCACTCGATTTGTGGATAAGGAGAACATTTTTCACGGTACCGGCAACATACTGAACCCCCCGAACAGTCCAAATCCCCCTTCAATGTTCGTGTAGGTGTGCGGGGGTTCCAACATCAGGAAGTTCAACTCGTTGTCGCCCCAAAGGGTGGTCTCGTAGAGGTAGCTGCCCTTGTCGAGGAAAAGGAGGTAGTACTGCGTCTCGTCATCGTCACCGCCTTTGGCTTTGCGATATCTTTTCCCTTTCCAGTCGTCATAGTATTCTTCATCGAAAATGTCCACCTCGAACAGGTAGCGCATCAGCTCCCCGTCGTGGCCTTCGTCGGAAACGTATTCGATATCCTTGTTCCCTTCCGTTAGCCAGATGCGGCTGAAGCACCAAAAGTAATCTTCCTCCTCCTCTCCGTCGGGATGGATGGTGTAGTGCGTCCACAACTCGTAGGCTTTCATGCCGTAGAAGTTCTCCTCGCCTTGCACGTCGTGCCATTCCACATACACATCCTTGTGCGGCCAGTTATAAATTTCGCCCCAGTGCGAGTCGTTCTCGGTGTCCACCGTGTCGAAACGGAAGCCAACATTATGAGTGACGGGCACGGTGCAGGAGGCGCTCACATCCGGGAACCCGTTGTGCGAGGCGCGGATATAGTAGGTGTGCCCTTCCTCCACCGGAAACTCCTCACGGGTGATGAGATAGCGTTTGTGCAATGAATCGAAATGCGCTGGTACCCAATGGCTTCCGTCGTCGGAAAGTTCCACCACACCGTCATCGAGGTTGCGGATGCTGCCGCTGCTGCCACTGTAGAGCAGCTGCGTGTTCGACAACATAATGTAGGTCGAATCTAACTGCGGACACAACCGGGCGTAGAGCACCAGTTTCTGGGTCTCACCCGAATGGTTATGGATGTCCACCACGTCCACGCAGCCGGAAAAGACGACTGCCGCCAAAAAGCAGCATAATAGTACACTTTGATGATATATTCGATTATTTCTCATATTACTAACAATAACTCACTGACACGACGTTAAAACTTGAAATGATACGTGAACGTGGGGATAATCGGGAAAATGCTGATTTGCTTGAGTTTATACCCGGTGCTGACAACACCATTGTCATAGTTGTAATCTTGTTCGGTGTAGTAGAAGAACGGGTTGTGGTGGTTATAGACGTTGTAAATGCTGATTTCGAAGATGCTCTGCCCGTTGTTCTTTTTGTGCGGTTTGATGAACTGCACCCCGACGTCGAGGTGATGGAACGGTTTCATACGGAAGTCGTTCTTTTTGCCGTAATTCTCGATATAGCCGTAGTAGGTCGTCTCGTCATGGTATTGGACGGGGATGTAGTTTTCTAGGTATTGGCTGAGGTCTTCGCTGATGTAAAGGGAGGTGGGCAGCGTGGCGGCATTGCCGGTGGCGAAAACCCACGACAGCGAGAGGTTGATTCTCGGGGTGGGACTATACATCAGCACGATGGAGACGTCGTGACGGCGGTCGTAGCGGGCGAAGAAGGGTTCCCCGAAATTCAGCTCGTCGAACTGCTGCTTGGTCCAGGAGAGCGTGTACCCGACCCAGCCGGTGAACTTGCCAACTTCCTTGCGCACAAGGAATTCCACACCGTAGGACCAGCCTCGGCCCGAGGTTACGTTGTCGGTCCACTGGCTTTGGAAATCGCTGGGGATGTCCTCATCCAGAATCCCTTGGAATAGGGTGGTGAAGTAGGAAGTGCCCTCCTTGTAGGCCAGAATATGGTCCATTTTCTTGTAATAACCCTCGATTGAGAAGGATAGCTGCGGCTTTTTCAGGTCGTAGTGAAGGCCCAGGGCGACCTGCTGCGACCGTTGCGGTTTGATTTTGTCGGTGACGGGTACCCATAAGTCTGTCGGAAGTCCTATCGTACTGGTACTCAATAGAATCAGGCTTTGGCTCATCATGGCGTAGGAGGCTTTCAACGCTAAGTTTGGCAGGAAGTTGTAGCTCATGGCGAGACGAGGCTCGGGTGAGAACCAGGTCTTGTGCGGCACGGAGAAACAGACCAGCCGGACGCCCGGATTGATGCGGAATTTGTTGCGGATGTTGATTTCGTCCTCCACATAGACGGCGTATTCCAGCCCGGGCTCCTTATCCACTTCCCGCATCGTGAGCGTGTCAGCTTTCAGCGTCATCGCACTGGGTCGCGCCTCGTGGTACGTGACGGCCGCGCCCGCAAGCAGGTGGTGCGTGGCGTTGGGGTGGTAGGCAATGTCGTACTTCAGCGTGTAATCGCGGATGCCGGAGTTGAAATCCGTGCTGTAACTGCCTTTGTCGTACGGCCCGTAGTTATACGTCTCCTTCATGTAGGTGTTCATCGTATAATCACTGAAGACGAACGACAGATTGGAGAATATCTTGTTGGTAAACAGATGGTTCCATCGCGCTGTGGCGGTGGCGTTCTGCCAGAAAAGCCCCATCTTGTACTTGTCTGAAATACCGCCAAAATTCTCGGTGTAGCTTTCCGTCATGTGAAATTTGTCGCGCCCGAAGTAGGAGCTGATGTAGAGTTTGTCCTTCTTGCTGAGGTCGAAATTGAGTTTCGCATTGAGGTCGAAGAAATAGTAACCTGCCGACATGCTGGGATCGATAAGTTTCATCACGGGGACCATGAAGAGGTCGAGGTAGGTGGTTCGGCCGGAAATCATGAACGAAGCTTTGTTTTTGATGATGGGGCCTTCCACCATCACGTTGGAGGAAATCAGCCCGATACCGCCCTCCACATGGTAGCCCTCCTTGTTGCCGTCTTTCATGGTGATGTCGATGACGGAAGAGAGACGACCTCCATATCGTGCTGGGAATCCGCCCTTTATGAGTTCCACGGATTTGATGGCATCACCGTTGAAGATGGAGAAGAAGCCCAACAGATGGGAAGCGTTATAGACGGTGGCCTCATCGAGGATGATGAGGTTCTGGTCGGGGCCGCCGCCGCGCACGTAGATGCCCGAAGTGCCTTCCGAAGCCGACTGTACACCGGGCAGCAGCAGCAAAGTCTTGAAGACATCTTTCTCTCCGAACAGCATCGGAACCTGCTTTATCTCCTTGGTGGTCAGCTTGATGGAACTCATTTGTATCTGCTCGGTGTTGGTTTTCTCCGCCGAAATCTGCACGGCTTCCAAAGTCGTGATTTTTGACAGCCGCGCATCGTACTCAATATCCTCCGCCGTTTTGATCCACAAAGTATCGTTGACGAATCCGAAGCAGTTGAAAACCACGTACATACCGTCGTGGTAGGGTAGGGTGAGGGTGTAGAAGCCGTAGGTGTTGGTTGTGGCGGCCTTCTGCGAAACCGGCTCATAGACCAGCCCGCCTGGCAGCGACTCCAAACTTCCCCGTTCATACAAATGCCCGCTCACCGTGATGTTCTGCGCGGACAATGGGATGCAGAACATCAGGCAACAAATTATGAAAATAATCGTCCTTTTTTTTGTCATATAACCTTATTTGGGCCAAATCATAGTGTTTAAAGTTCAACGGTCAAAGTGTCCGATTATTATATCGGATGCAAAAACACCAAAAGGTTACATCTCCTTAAACCTTAATCCCTCAACCTTAAACCATTATGATTCTTCCGAGAAGTTATCAATTTCCTCCCGCAGATTCTCCATAATGAAATGCTGCCGTTGCGGGGTATTCTTGCCCATGTAATATTCGATCACCGCGTCGATGTTGCTTTTTGCGTCAAGGACTACAGGCTCCAAACGAATGCTCTTGCCGATAAAGCCCTTGAACTCTTTCGGGGAGATTTCACCCAAACCTTTGAATCGGGTGATTTCCGGTTTCTTGCCTAACGACCGAATGGCCTGCATTTTCTCTTCCTCGGAGTAGCAATAGACGGTCTTCTGTTTGTTGCGGACGCGGAAGAGCGGCGTTTGCAGCACGAACACGTGACCCGTGCGCACCACATCGGGGAAGTATTTCAGGAAGAAGGCCAATAGCAGCAGCCGGATGTGCATACCATCGACATCGGCATCGGTGGCGATGATGATGTTGTTGTAACGCAGCCCATCGACACCGTCCTCGATGTTGAGGGCGGCCTGCAGCAGACTCAGCTCCTCGTTGGCGTAAATGGCGCTTTTCGATTTGATGATGTTCGCCGGCTTACCTTTCAGGCTGAAAACAGCCTGGGTGTTGGCATCGCGGGATTGCGTGATGGAACCGGAAGCCGAGTCACCCTCGGTGATGAAAATCATCGACTCCAAACCGCGCGGGTCGTTGGTGTTGAGGTGGAAGCGGCAGTCGCGCAGTTTCTTGTTGTGCAGACTGACTTTCTTCTGGATTTCCTTGGTCTGCTTTTTGAGGTTGGAGATGGCAATACGCTCTTTCTCAGCCTCTTGTATCTTTTTCAGTATCGCATCGGCGACTTCGGGATTGCGGTGCAGGTGGTTGTCCAACAGCCTGCCAATCTTTTCGTTGACGTAGTTGCGGATAGTCTGCCCGCCCGGCGCCATGTATTCGGAACCGAGCTTGGTCTTGGTTTGAGACTCGAAGATGGGCTCCTTTACGCGGATGGACATGGTGGCAGCCACAGCGTTGCGGATGTCCGACGGGTCGTAGTTTTTCTTGTAGAAATCGCGGAGAGTCTTGACGATGGCCTCGCGCAACGCCTGCTGGTGCGTACCGCCGTGCGCAGTGTATTGGCTGTTGACGAAGGTGTAGTACTCCTCGCCGTATTTGCGGGTGGTGTGTACCATCGCGAACTCGAAATCGTCCTCCTTGAGGTAAATCGGCTGGTAGAGGACGCTATCGCCGGTGGCCTTGTTCAGCAGATCGAGAAGACCGTTTTTGGAGACGTACTTCTTGCCGTTGAAGTTGATGGTGAGGCCGCGGTTCAGATAGACGTAGTTCCATAAGAGCTTGTCAATGTATTCGTTATACCAGTCGAAATTCTCGAAAATGGTGTTGTCGGGGAGGAATTCGATGAGGGTGCCGTTCTTCTCGTCCGTGGGGGTGATGGGATGGTCCTTGATCAGTTTGCCGCAAGAGAATTCGGCGCGTTTGAGCTGTCCGTCGCGCACGCTTTGCACTACAAAATCTGTGGAAAGAGCGTTCACGGCCTTCACACCGACGCCGTTCATGCCGATGGAGACCTCGAAGGCGGAGCCGTCCTTGAACTTGCCGCCGGTGTTCATGCGGGAGACGCAATCGACCACTTTGTTGAGCGGAATGCCACGGCCATAGTCGCGCACCGACGCCCGTTTCTCCTTGATGGTGATGTCGAATGCCCGCCCGTGGCCTTCCATAAACTCGTCGATGGAGTTGTCGATGACCTCCTTGAGCAGCACGTAGATGCCATCATCGCTCGACGAACCGTCGCCGAGCTTGCCGATGTACATGCCCGGACGCATCCGGATATGCTCGTCCCAATTCAGGGTTACAATATTATCATCTTGATATTCTGCCATATCATTGTCTTACA